>ENA-OXNQ01000003-OXNQ01000003.1-human-gut-metagenome-genome-assembly--contig:-NODE-3-length-242920-cov-59.9956_pt1 | contig 242920 bp, 205 predicted proteins | sample MGYA00249742_ERZ652493 | MGnify/ENA primary metagenome ERZ652493 (study PRJEB26925, sample SAMN05826913) | human gut metagenome | biome: ENVO:2100002; feature: ENVO:00000062; material: ENVO:00002003... | reverse complement strand
GGCGCGTACAGGACCGAGCTGGTATGGCGGCGCAAGCCCTTCGCGGATCTGAAGGACCTGGAGTTGGCGACGTTCCGGTGGGTCTCGTGGCGGGGACTCGAAGCGCCTGCACCGGTCCCTGGGCTACAGGACACCCGAAGCGGTGGAAACCGAGTATTATCAACATCAAGCGGCACAAGCCGCCTCACTGTAAGGGCGGAACAAAAATCAGGCCACTTCACATTGACCTGGTTACGGGATGCTGGGCGGATTAAAACAAATCAGCCGTTGTATTCGATGTGTAGGCTGGGGTCGCTTTCATGTTCGTCAATGATTTGGTTGTAAGCCTTGACCAGACGCGAAAGGGTTTCGTGACGTGCTGCGTTGGTGAAGTGGCCATGCTCGTGCACATTGCTGGAAAGAAACGATTGCAAGTCCCAGACTTCAAGGCGGTTTTCGAAGCCCATGTCGGAGGCTAAGTCCCATGCGGTTTTGACGCGGTCGCGCACAGTGATGATGATTGGATGCAGTCCAGCCTTGATGTTGCGCTGGCATTTATCCATGAGCAGGGATGCTGGGGCAGTGGTGCAGTGTATGGCTGTGTCGCCGACGTTGAAATCGCCTCCGCGCCCGGTCGGGTCGTCAGCAACGGACGCGCCGTTGATTTCCACTTCTGGGGCAACGATGGTGAGCTTCGCTGCGACAAGATGTTGCAGAACGGTACCGACGTACATAGTGCCCGGATTTTCCTTTTGTCGCTGCGCTGCCTGTTGCAGCAGATGTTCTACAGCCGCATCGACGGAAAGAGAGTTGTCGGATTCCAGTTTGAATGGTTTGCTGGTGAAGAATGCCTGAATTCGTTTGACCCAGTATTGCTCGATCTCGTTGAATTGCTCCGCTGTTGGGCGTAATTCGTTAATGAGCTCGGCGTAGTCGTGCATCAATGCCATGGTGCCACGGCTGGTTCGTCCGCCCTCTGCTGCGAGGAGTCGTGTGATGCCATATTCGGCAAGGATTTTCTGGCAGTTATCTTTGCTGATTCCCCTGACTTGACCTTCCTTGTTCGTGTGATAGTCGCTGGCGTCAATGGGAAGCGTGTCTGCGGAAAAGAAGCGATTGAGCTGGATGGCAGCAGCCAAAGCGCCCTTGGTGTTTACCTGATGGGACTTCCGGAAATCATTGATGGGAGTCAGATCCATTGTTTGCCTCGCTTATGCAGTGTGATTTGAGAGCAGAGTTTGCTCCACGTATAGGTCTTTGCCTAGGGTGCCGTTCAGTGCAGGCATGAAGTAGTGCTTGCCAAGCCATTCCACGACGGGGACGGAGACGGCGTCGCCGAATCCGAACATCACTTGATTGGGGCGTAGACCCGTAATGTTGTAGTGGGCTGCGCCCATAAGAGCAGCGTATTCGCGTGGTGTCATCCAACGGACAGCGGTTTTGCCATTGCCCATGCGAATGATCGCTTGGCGAGAGGAGCCGCCTCGTGCGGTGCGTAGGCAGCCGGAGATGTCGTCTGCGCGGACTTCCCACACGGCTTTGCCGTTGCGGGTGCGGCGATAAGCAGTCCGGTAGGAATCGGTTGCCCCATTGCGCAACGTTTCTACACGAGTTGCCTGAACCGGCGACAGCGAATCAAGGAATTTGGCAGTTCTCTCAGCGTTCCACCAGCGTTCGTCGTCGTTAGCCATGCTCTCGACGTACATATTGAGGCCAGACATCAGGGGGGACGGCGGTTCGGTCAGTGGTGCGCGATGCGTGCGGAGAGAGGTGTCCGCAAAGACCTGCTGCAGCCAGTCAGGGCGCAGGGAAGAATCAAACTGTTCGGCGGCCGGCGGATTCTGCAGGCCCACTAAAAAGAGTCGCGGTCGGGACTGAGGGATAAATCGACGAGTGTCGATGGACAATACGTCTACGGAGTAGCCCAGTTCATTGAAGGCATGCACTGCTGCGGCAAGGTCTTCCCCAGAGTGAGAAGTGGCCAATCCGTTCACATTCTCGAGAACGGCAATCGGCGGCCGGGTGTTCCCAAGTTCTTCGAGCAGTCGCACGTATTGCCAGAAAGCGCCGGATTGCTTGCCGTTCAGGCCCGTACGAGTGCCTGCAAGGGAGAGGTCCGTGCAAGGGGAGGATCCCCAAGCGATGGAGGCATCGTGGGGCAGATCGTCGCCGGAGAGCTCACTCATATCCCCCTCGACAAGGGTGTGGCCCGGCGTATCCGTGAAGTTATTGCGATACATTTCGCACTTGGCGGCGTCGATGTCGTTCGACCATTCGACCTGGAAGCCGGCTTCTTCGAGTCCAAGGCGTGCTAGGCCTATTCCTGCAAAGAATTCGAGGGCTTGCGGGCGTGCTGTGTTGGTAGCCGCGTGCGTGCGATTATCGTCCATGTCCCCACCTTACCTCGTCTTGTATGCGTATTAGTCCATGATAGCTCTAGGTGTAGAACATTTGTTCGACTTGCAGCCGTGTCCTGGAGCCTATTGAAGATCACCTAGATTTGGGAACTGGATATTGTTTGTTTTACTTGCTAGGCCTGCGAAATCGGGGTAGATGAAGGACTCGCGGTATCCAAACGCGCCTTCTAGGTAACTTCGTATCTCTTTCTTAGCTTTCTTGGCAATGACGAATGAATACGTTGGTGCTAGATTGCGTTGATTCGGACGTGCGTTGTGATTTGGCGAGAAGGGCTTTGCATAAATTGAGGAAGCTGCGAGTATATCTGGCCTCTTCCAATATTCTTTGCCCGTAGGCTTGCGAAAATATTGAAGGATTCGACTATTTGTAATTGGAATTCCATCGAGGATAAATACTGCATTTTGAGCAGCGATACGTGATTCGTATTCTGGTGGACGCCATACGATACGGCGTGATCCGGTTCCCCAGTTGGCTGCTGCGCGTTGCTCGTAATCGTGCAGGTTGAACCAGAAAGGGTCGCGACTTAGCAGTTCTTCGGAGTAGTCTGGTTGCTCATTATTGCCTGATGCGTATCCAGCTAAAGCGAATAGGCGCGCGTCATGATCTTCGTGCTCGTGCGTTGGGTCATAGACGGCGAACCAAGCAGCTATATATGGGTTGCAGGATGCGTCGAGTAGGCGTGTGGGGCCGCCAAAGTGCTGAATGCGTGCGAATATCTCTAAAGCAGACATGTTTCCATATCGCCAGTCTTGACGAGCAAGATTAAGAATCTGCTTCTCAGCTTGAATCATCTGGTCTTCGGTCGGATAGGGCTGTTTGGTTTTGGGCTTCTGTTGAGGGGAAACAACTCCATTTTGCGTCATTAGTAGGCGAAATAATTTGCTATGTAGTCCCCAAGAGGCATTATTCTGTCCTCGCCAGTATAACGGTATATTTGATACATGCTTTTGCAGTAGAAGGATTGCATTATTTAAATCTTCTATACTCTCGATGCGTCCACTTTTGGAGTCAAAAAAATCTGAAGGACTGGTCATCTCAGGAGAGTAGTAATGAGGTGACTCGTTAGAGCTATGGAAATAACTAGGGGTTATGGATCGATAATATTTTTGCAGGTTTGATTGTGTCTCTTCATATTGTTTTAATACTTGCGAAATCCCGGAATATACGTTCAGATATTTTTCGTCGTAATGAGCAAAATCAAATTTTGCTAGTGCGTCACGAAGGCTGTCCTGAATAGGTTTTATGGAAGACAGGATTGTGCTTGAAGATAAGTTAGAGATTGTTTTGAGGGCTTTCTCTTGCTGCTCTAGGAAAGTTTGAATTGCTGAAGTGCTTGTTTCGAGGGGAGTGGATATAAGTCGCAGGTTGTTGCTGATTTCTGGGGTTTTTTGAATGGTATCTAGCAGCTGATGCGTCATGTTGGGGCTTATTGCCATTAGATTCGGCGTTGCTTGCGTTATTTTCGCTATAGACGGCAACGCGCTTACATGTTCATGGTGTTCTTCATCCTTAAGCATGGCTTGATAGTATATCGAGTTGTTGCCATTGGATTGTGCTGATCGGTTCTTCATTCTTAAAAAGAAAGGCCGCTATTGTTTTTAATAGCGGCCAGATGTTTGAGTCGTCTTCTGCGATGGATACACTGGGCATCTTTCATCTCAGAAAGTTGGCTATCTGTAATTGCGGTGCCGCATCTCCTGTTTGGCCTTGCTGGCCCACAGGCCTCCCTTGCCGATGAGCTCATTCAATTGCGTGGCGTTGAGCTGTTGGTAGTGCAGGTCTGTTGCGTAGGGAGGGAGACTCGCCTTCCATCCGGCAATGTCTGTGACGGAACCGTCGGTTTCGCCTGTTGCGGGATGATGAGTGGCGTTCTCGCTGGTGCCATCTTGCCGTCTTGCCAGTTCAGATGTCGGTTCGTTTGCCGTAAGGCCTTGCAAATCTTGCGTTTTCTCCGGGATCGCCCACGGATCGGCATCGTCGGACAAGGTGGGAAACGCCGTCTTGTCTGGTTCGTGCAGAACGTTGCAATAGCTTGGTTTTGACGAAGGCGGCAAGATGGCAGTAGCTCTTGTGACAGCGACCGGATCCGGCACAGTTGCTTCTGGAGTCTCAGTTTGTTCACCGCTGAGGGTGTCCGTGGCTTCCGCATTCAAATCTTCAGAGCTCTCCTGATTCGGATGATCCGCATAATCCGGCGACAGCCACCACCACATGTTGCCGTACTTCTTGCTTGCCAGCAGTGGCTTTGGGCGTCGTCTGCCGTCCAGAACTTGCTGCTTGCTGAACTCGCCTTTCGCTTCGTTGATTACTCTGTACGACGGCACACCCCAATACAAGCCATCCGGTGTGAGCTCCTTGTTGTGGTCGAAGTAGTCTTGGATGATGGCCCGGCCACAACCACAACGGTCGCTCCGGTTCCACATCAGCTAAACGGGTCAGCGAATAGGCGCGGGGCGTCAGTTCAGTCTTAAGCTCAGACTCAGGCTGGCTGCTTTCGCTTGGCAAAATCTCAAACTCCAAGCCGCTCATCGCCGCGTCGGAAGCGTCGTGAGCCTCACCAGCCGCCTGGATAAACGTCAACGACCGCACGAACGGTGTCAGCGTCTGCGCCACTTGCTCCTTCCAGCGAGTGCCGGTGTCGTCCTTATCCATAATGGCAACCACATCAGCTCCACTAAGGGCTAAGCACGCTGAATCAAGATCCAGTTTCGCGGCGAAGTTGCCGCCGCCTCCCGATGCGGTTACAGCGGCATAGCCGAGCGCTCGCAATGTGCCGGCATCTTTTTCTCCCTCTATCAGATACACTGGCTTGCCCGATGCCACGGCACGTTTCGCGTCGGCGGCCATCCACAACGGGTGCTTGCCGGCGGTGTTGCCGCTTTGCGAGATTCGCTTGGTGGGAGAGCGACGAACAATCAGACCGTCCGCATATTCATATGCTGTGCCGCGCTCGCTGTCGTAGATCATTGCTTCATAGCCATTGGAACGAGCCAGCGTAGCGGGAGCGTTCAGCGCGTTGAGCACATCGTCGGCTTGGCAAGTGCTGCAGCGGAGCAATGTGGCGCTTTCCAGCGGGGAATACAGCACAGTGAGCGAGTCGGCTGTGCCGCAGTTTGGGCAAGCGCCGTGCAACAGGCCGGTATTTGGCTGAACTGCAATAGCTGCGCAGATGGCGGCGAACATAGGGGATTGGCCTAGGGCCAATGGTTCCAAGTACGGTTTGGGCATCGCGTACTGTTGTCTGATTTCCGCAGAGTTTTCCGTGTGCGTAGGTGTAATCGTCGTTGTCTCATTTCTGTTGAGAAGTGGAGCATTCGCATGCCGTATGGCCGCCAAATCGGCGGCAGTGAGCCGGCTATCGCAGCTGTAACTGTTGTAGCCGCTGTAATCGGCATGGCCTTGAGGTCCGCTTTGTTGATCGAACAGGTCGATGATTTTCAATCCAAGTGCACCGGCAATGGAAGCGGCATCGCAGTGTTCCGCTCCGAAGCAGTGCAGCATGGTTTTGCCGTTGGACTGGTCGTAGGTGATGTGCAGCGAAGTGCCGCCGTCTCCGTCATGGGCGGGGCAGCTGCACTGAGCGTGTTGTCTTCCGGAGGTGTCGCGCGGAAGCTCTTGGAGCCTAGGATCTCGAGAATAGCGTCTCGCGGCTTCGAGCACTCGCTCGTATGAGGTTGCCATGCTCACTCCTCACCTGCGAATTCGCGCACGCTGGTGAGAATCACCAGAAACGTGTTGCCTACCTTGCGAGCGCGTATCTTTCCGGTTCTGATCAATCCGTAAACGCTTTTCACGTCCTTGTAGCCCAGCATCTCCGCCACTTGCGCTGGCTTGGCGGTGAGGCGCGGGTAGTCATTCTTCGTTGGAATTGCAGCCATATGTTTCCTTGCTCTCGTGCGGAACAGAGCCTGAGGAGCGAAGTGCTTCCGTCGAATTCGGACGCACTTCGCCCTAGATGGTTCTGTTGTGGTTGTTGGCTGCACCGGTGCATGTTCCCCAGGTTTTTGCCGGCCCCTGGGAAGCTGGAATTCAGAATATGACGTTATTCCAAGGAGCGCAAAGGTTGAAAACGGCTGAAGCTTGAACTAGATGTGTGGTCGTGAAATCGTTGGAATTTCAACGAAAACAAGTGATTCTGCGGTGAAATAAGGCGTTCAGAATAAGACGAATAGGCTTTGTTGGTTGCAATGAGATTGGCTTATGGCATGTTGTCTTTGATGAGCCCGTTTGTCTTGGTTGAGTCCAGTGGCCTTGGAGTTTGTTGGCTTCTGGCAGAAATTGGTTGAATTTGTTAAGTGGATTTCTCCGTATCCGCGCTTGTGATCTCAAGCATTCCTTCATGCTCGTCGAGGTTGGTTACGCGGGTGTCCTTCAGCAGTTCCCGCAGGGTCGGAATACCCGTCTGCGGGGTTCGTGCCTCCGCGTTTTTGATGGCCCGCAGCTTGCGGAAGAATGATTCGGCGATGCTGATGTATTCCTTGGCCGTCCGTATGCGCGACACCGATCTGCCGCCGACCCACGCCGCCGCCGTCAATTCGTCCCGGATGTCGCGCGCCTCCTTCTTGGTGGGCAGCCCGATGATGCGCGACCTGTCCACGGCTTCTTCCAGGTCGGTTAGGGAGTCGTATATCTTGGCGAGTGTCTTCCTGCCTTTGCGGCGGATGGGGTCCGGGCTCATGTCTTCTCCTTGGCGGTCATGGCGGTGCCGGTGCCGTTCGCTGGCGAATACCCGGGGGAGGGATGCCGGCGGGGTTTGCCGTTATCTCCTCGGACCCATCCGACCGACGGACGTTCCTCGGCTTCCTGTCTATGTATCAAGGAGTCGATTGACGGTTCGAATGGGCTGTTATGGCACCCGTATGCGTTCGTGTGGCGTTCATCGGAGGGGGTCAGGGGGAACCTTCGCGCTGGGCCGGACCGCATGGGGCGCATCGCGCTGCGCGGCGGGCGTCCGGGATTGTTGCGAACCAAAACGAAAAAACTGCGCGGAAAACATGAAGGGATTCGAATCGGCCCACTGACGGGACACATGGGACGCGGTCGGACTTCGATGACGAACACACGGCGGGCGAAGGCCCGAAGGCGTTTTCGGAATCGTCGGTTCCGATATGTGACACGCGCGGCGGGTCGGGGCCAAAGGTGTCCAAACGGAGGGTACCTGGAGGGAACCGACAATCGGGGGGAATCAAAGCGAAACCCCGGAAACCGAATGATTTCAACGGTTTCCGGGGCTCCAATCCGGGCGGAGGATACGAGATTCGAACTCGTGAGGCTGTTACACCAACACGCTTTCCAAGCGTGCGCCATAGACCACTAGGCGAATCCTCCATGCTTTGCAGTGCGCAGTTGAACTGTGTTCCGCAGGCAACTCGAATAAGTTACCACAGGTTTCGGATAAGTGCACGCTTCGGCGTGGCGCGTGTCGCGACGCGGATGTGAAGAATGATCACTGCGAGTGAAAGACTCACTGGAAAGTCCCGCGCAACACCCGCACAAGGACCGCATGCTTGTGCAGGGCCCACACACCCGCGCGCACCTACACAACCCCCGGTAAAGAAATCACCGTATCCGGGTGAATTTTCGATGTTCGTCCGGCGCGCGCCCGCAATCGCGCCTAGGCTGTGGAGTCATGAACGAGGGGACAGCGGCCGACGTAACCGCAGCACATGGCGGCCGGTCGCGCCAATCGAAGAAACACTCAAAGACGTACCGCAGCATATCCGCGATCCTTAGTTGGCTCACGGCCCGCCGCCCGACCACGTTATCCACATCGCTGCGCGCGCGATTCCTCCCTTACCTGCTCACGCTCGCTATCGCCTGGCTGCCGTGGCTCATACTCACCTGGCCGGGCTCGATGCGCGACGATACGCTTGCCCAATATCTGCAATCGTCCGGTCTGCACCACTACTACACCCAGCATCCGCTGTTTGATACTCTCACGTTCGGCTTGTTCTGGCATATCGGCAGCGCGCTCGGCTCCCCTCTGATCGGGCAGGCCCTGTACACCGTGACCCAAGCGGTTCTACTCGCCGCCGGGTGCGCGCTTCTGCTGTGCTACATCCGCAAAATCGGCTCGCCGCGCTGGCTCATCGGTCTCGGCCTCGTCTATCTTGCCACCAACTATGTGGTGGTCGGTGCAATCACCACGATGGGTAAGGACTCGTTGCACGCCGTGTTCTATCTGCCGTTGGCCGTGCTGTTCGTGGAGGCTTGTCTGACGCGCGGCTCGGTACTGGCTCGCCGCCCGGTGGCATTCGCGTTCGTCATCCTGTTGTTCGCCACCATCGTCTCCAAGCGGACGGCGCTCATAATCGTGCTATGCGCCGGCTGCTGTTTGCTCGCCGTCTGCACGCCCAAAGGCGCGCGGCGTCGTGCGTTCGCGTGTCTTGCGGTTGCCATCGTTGTGGCGCAGGGCGTGTGGACGCCATTAAGCGCGGCCGCCACGCATGCGAATCGATCGCCCGGACGTGAGGTGTGGGGCCTGGTCACCCAGCCCGTGGCCCGGCTCGCGCACGATGCTCCCAGGGCGATAGACAAGGTTCAGCGGCGGCGACTGAACGCAATCATGGATCTCGACTGGGCCGCCGCCGGCATCAACCCGCACCGCACCGATGAGACCTTCCGCACTCTGCGCGAGCACCCTAGGCCAACCGCGGCGCAACAACTCGCGGCCCTGCAGGTCTGGGCGCAGCTCGGCCTCGCGCATCCGACTGAATATGCCACGGCCTATGCCGGGGTGACTCGCGGATGGTGGGACCCGCGCGTCAATTTCGCGTACCCCACTGATTCCGACTACCTGTTCACGCCTAGCTATCTCAGGCAATGGGCGTCTTTCCTGACTGAAGGTGCTTGGAAGCATACTTCCGACGGCGATGCCGATACCGTGGCAGCCGAACGGCTTGCCGCCATCGAACATGACCTTGCGCCGCTGAGGGGTACCTCCGATAAGCCGCAATGGCAGAAAAATATATTGCGGGCGATTCATCGGTGGGCGCGTTCGGATGGTCGCATCGGTGTTCGTAAAGGCAATCTGCTGACTTCGATGGCCCTGTACGTCACGTGGATTCCGCTGGCTGCGGGTCTTGCGCTGGTGGTGCGGCCTGCGCGACGACGCTACGGCCCCGCACTGGCCGCTTACGGTTTGTTGGCATTCACGGTGCTGTCGCTGTATGCCTCACCCATGGCACTATTTTGGTATCCGATTCCGGTATTCCTCGCGTTGCCGCTTTTTGTGGTGTTACCGTTCACATTCCGGGAGAGCCATCCTCTCTGAGCATAGTTATCTCAGATGGTGAAATAATTACGGGGTTAAAAAGCACTAAAACGCCTCTTCTATTACCTCGCACCCGTCAGAAAATCAAGACTGTTGTTCAAGAATTTTTTTCTATAGAGTTCATAGTTGGTTTTGGACCATTCGAGTACTTGAAGTGAGAGGAATTCAGCATGGTTCGTCGCGCCTGCGCACAGTCCGCTGAAATGAACACGATTCGGGAACGTGATACGCGCGTTGCCGTTTCTCGCGTGCGCGCGAAGTCGGGCAGCACCGGTCGTCTGCAGTCGGCCACGGTCTCGGCTCGTGCATTTGCGGCCATCGTTTTTCTGTTTGCGATGATCGCCGCGACCTTCCTCCCCTCCGCCATCATTCCGCAGTCCGCGTTCGCCGTGACGCCGGCAACCACTGCCACTGCTGCCACCGTCAAGAGCGACGACACCACCAGCGTCGATTACGCTACCTGGGCCGACGTTGCCAAGGCCGTCGAAGCGCAGTTGCAGGAAGGCCTTAAGGAATACAAGGACGGCAACCCAATGGGTGCCAAGTCCGATTTCGGGACTGCATACACCACCGTCTACGTGACGTCCAACTTCAACAAAGTGGTGAGCGACACCATCGGCGCAGACAAGCAGACCGCGCAGCAGCAGGCCTTCCAGGACCTGCAAAGCCAGGTGTTCACGTCAGGCCAGGCCGATCAGCTCACCCAGAAGGTCAACGACCTGACCGCCGACCTCGACGCCACGGCCCAGCAGCTCGACGCCAACACCAACCTCGCCAACCCGAAGCAGTACTCCGAAGACCTCCAGAAGCAGATCGCCAAGGAGCGCAAGGAGCTCGACGCCAAGAAGAAGCGCACCAAGGAAACGGCCAAGACCTGGAAGGAAGTCGCGGACGCGATGCTTCCGATCTTGGACAACGCCTACAAGGCCTACGAGGGTGGCGACGCTGCCAAGGGCACCACGCTCGTGAACGACGCCTACTACCAGCACTACGAGAAGCTCGGCTTCGAGAAGACCGTGCTGAGCGCCATCAGCGGCAACCGCGTCTCCCAGGTGGAATACCAGTTCAAGCTGTGCCGCTCCTCGATGAACACCGGCAAGCCTGCGTCCGAAGTCAAGAAGTACGTCGACGACCTGAAGAACATGCTGACCACCGATGCCGCCAAGCTCGACGGCGGCGCGGCCGATGAGGAGGGTGGCTTCCTCAAGTTCATCACCAGCTCGGTCGGCCAGGCGTTCCTGATTCTGATTCGCGAGGGTCTTGAGGCCCTGCTCGTGGTCGCCGCTGTGGTGGCCTACCTCGTCAAGTCCGGCAACAAGCGTTTCACCAAGTGGATCTACGTGGGCGTGCTCGCTGGTCTGGCCGGTGCCGGCATCGTGGCGGTCATCTTCATGCTCGCATTCGGCGGCTCCAGCCCGCTGCAGGAGATCATGGAAGGCGTGTGCGCGCTCGTCGCCATGTGCATGCTGTTGTGGACCAGCAACTGGATGCTCAACAAGTCCTCGGTGGAAGCGTGGAACCGCTACATCAAGGAAAAGACCGAAGCCGCGGTGGCCTCCGTCTCCTCGCAGGTCGAATCCGGCAAGAAGGTGGCTTCCCGCACGGTGATTTCGCTCGCCATGCTGAGCTTCCTCGCCGTGTTCCGTGAGGGCGCTGAAACCGTGATCTTCTACCAGTCAATCTACACGATGAGCCAGGATACGCATGGCATGGTGGTCGGCGCACTCGCCGCCGCCGTGGTGCTCGTGATCATCTTCCTGGTGATTCGCTTTACCTCCGTGAAGATTCCGATTGGCCCGTTCTTCCTGGTCACCTCGATCCTCATGTCCGTGCTGGTGGTTGTCTTCGCCGGCGGCGGCGTGCACGCGCTCATCGAGGGCGACCTGCTGCCCGCCAACTACCTGCCGGACGTTCCCACCAACGACTGGCTCGGATTCTACCCGTACGTCGAATGCATCATCGCCCAGGTACTGGCAGCCATCGCCGTCATCGCGCTGTTCGTGGTCGGCTTTGCCAAACAGCGTAAGGCCAAGGCCCGGCTTGCGGCCGGTGCGAGCAAGTCGGACGCGAAGGCTGACGAGGAGAGCGCGCAGGCGTAGCACAACGCCCGGTGCGACCATCTCGCGCAACACAACTTGCGACATGGCAACGGAAGCGATTCCAGCCCACGCCGCCACAACTAAAAACAGATAATAAATAATCCATTCACCACAACAAAAGGAATAAGAGAAATGATGAAGAACAAGAAGCTTGCCGCTCTGCTCGGCGTGCTGCTCGCCGGCTCCATGGCTGTTTCGATGGCTGCTTGCGGTTCCACCAACAACGCTTCCGATACCAAGTCCTCGACCAGCTCCTCCGACACCGCCAAGAAGGACGACTCCAAGAAGGCCGACGCCCCGACTGAGACCTCCGGCTTCGAAGAGGTCCCGGTCGGTCCCTCCGGCACCGCCGAGGAGCAGGACAAGGCCGCTGGCCCGCTGACCGTGGGCGCCGTCTACTTCCAGCCCATCGACATGTACCCTGCTTCCATGGGTCTGAAGGCTGCTGACGCTTCCTTCCACCTGGAAGCCGACATCCACGCTTCTGAGGAAGGCACCGACTACGGCTACGGCAAGGGCGACTTCGTCCCTGACCTGACTGTGAACTACACCATCATCGACAAGTCCACCGGCAAGGAAGTCGAGGGCGGCCAGGCCACCTCCGGTACCTTCATGCAGATGAACGCCTCCGACGGCCCGCACTACGGTGCCAACGTCAAGCTCGACAAGGCCGGCACCTACCAGCTCAAGCTCTCCATCGAGTCCCCTGAGAAGAACGGCTGGATGCTCCACGTTGACCCGGAGACCGGTGTCAAGAACCACAAGTTCTGGACCGAGCCCATCGAGGTCACCTTCGACAACTGGGACTACACCCCGCGTCAGTGGTGATTGACTAAGCAGAAAGCCCCTTCGTCAGAGGGGGCTTTACGCCGCTTTAGGGAGATAATTCTTAGGACGGTCTAAAAACTCCCCTCAGTCCGCTTTGCGGACAGCTCCCCTCAGGGGTGGGGGAGCCTAAGGTGAACAGAGAAAGGACGCGAATGCTTGAACAATTCGTGGCAGTGATGCCGGGCACCTTGGCCCCCGCATTGCTGGTGATGAGCCTGAGCGTGATGCTCACGGTCGGCGAGGGGCGAGATAAGCCGATAAGCTCGCATTGGCGTCTCATCGGCCTGACCGTTGGCCTGATCGCCGCTACCATATTCGCCGGCCTGCGTGCCTCGGCCGTGATCAACCAGCGCACGTTCGTCAACTATCCGGTGCTGTGGTGCGCGATCATTGCCGACATCCTCACCATCGTCGTGGTGGTGTTCGCACGCCGCATCACCACCAATTGGCAGCAGCACAAGGTGTTCATGCACATTGCGAACGCCGTGGCCGCCATCGACATCGCACTCACCCTGTTCTACGCGCTGCCGGACGTGATCCTGCAGCTGACCATCTGGGTGGAGCCCGGCGACCCGATCTTCACGTCCGACATGCTGCTGCGCGCGCTCGGCTTCGCGCTGGGCCTGGCCATGTCGATCATCGTGGCCGCGATCTTCCGCACGATGCGTTCGACCGCGGTGCGTGCCTCGTTCACCGCCGCCGTGCTCGCGGTGCTGGCGATTCTGTTCGTCCGGCACCTGACCGGTGTCATGCAGATCCTGCAGGCACGCGGTTTCCCGATGGGCCACACGGGATTCGTGGCCCTCGCCTGGTCGATCAACCACAACGACTGGATGATCATGGCCCAGGCGTTCGTGTTCCTGATTCCGGCCGTCGCCTCCGTGGTGGCCGGCTTCCGCATGCCGCTGACCGGCGCGAACGAAGCCATCGGCCGCAAGCACAAGGCGTTCCGCCGCCGCGCCGTGGCCTCCGCCGTCTGGAGCCTCGTGGCCATGATCGGCGTCACGCTGACCCTCACCGTCGGCGTCGCCGCGATCCATCAGACCATCACTCTTTCGCCGCCGGAAGCCTACTCGCTCAAGGACGGCGTGGCCACCATCCCCTTCAGCCAGGTCGAGGACGGCCACCTGCACCGCTTCGAATACAAGGCCAAGGACGGCACCGTCATGCGCTTCATCATCATCCGAAAGAACGGTGGCGCGTACGGCATCGGCCTGGACGCCTGCGAGAACTGCGGTGACGCCGGCTACTACGAGAAGGACGGCAAGATCATCTGCAAGAAGTGCGAGGTGGCCATCAACCTGGCGACCATCGGCTTCAAGGGTGGCTGCAACCCGATACCATTCCCGTACAAGACCGGCCACGGCAAGATCACCATTCAGACTACGGATCTGGACGCGCTGAGCGCCCACTTCCAGTGAGTCAGGCAGGAGACAAGAATCATGTTCTTTCTGCGTATGATTACTCGCTCGTTCACCCGACAGCTGCGCCGGCGCCTGCTTATCGCGCTGACCGTATGCCTGTCGGCGACCGTGTCCGTATCGATGCTGGGCGTCGTGTTCGACGTGGGCGACAAGCTCAACGCCGAGCTGTCCACCTACGGTTCGAACATCACCGTGCAGCCCAAGGCGGACGCGGTCGTTTCCGACCTATACAACACCGAGTCGGGCGGTGCGGCGTCCACCAGCGACCCGACCGCCTTTCTGAAGGAGTCGGACGCGGCCAAGATCAAGACGATCTTCTGGTCGTTCAACATCACCAACTTCGCGCCGCAGCTCAACATCCACGCCATGGTGAACGGCACCAACGTGCCGGTCGTCGGCACGTGGTTCAACAAGGACCTCAAGATTTCCACCGGCGAGACCACCGTCGTGGGCGTGGAAGGCATGCGCTCGTGGTGGCAGCTGGACGGCAAGTGGCCCAAGGACGATTCCGATCAGGGCGTGATCGGCAAGACGCTGGCCTCCGAACTCGGTGTGACCACCGGCGACACCATCACTCTCAACAAGACCACCGCCTCGGGCAAGAAGAACGAGCAGAAAATCAAGCTCACCGGCGTCTACGATTCCGGCGACGAGGACAACGGCTCGCTCTACATCGCCTCCTCCACGGCCCAGGTGTTCGCCGACCTGCCCGATTCGGTCGACAAAATCGAGGTCAAGGCCCTGACCACGCCGGAGAACGACCTGGCCCGTAAGGCCGCCGCGAATCCGGCCGCGCTGAGCCAGGAGGAATGGGAGACCTGGTACTGCACCGCCTACCCGAGCTCGATCGCCTACCAGATCGAAGAGGTGATTCCGGGCGCGGTGGCCAAGCAGGTGCGCCAGGTGGCCGCGTTGCAGGGCAATGTGCTGCAGAAGACGCAGGCCGAGATGATTCTGATGACCGTGCTGAGCCTGATCGCCGCAGCCGTGGCCGTGGCCAACCTGATGGTCGCCTCGATCGGCGAACGGTCGGGCGAGCTGGCGTTGCTCAAGGCGCTTGGTGCCACCGATGCCGCGGTATCCCGTCTGATGCTGGCCGAAACGGCGGCAATCTCGCTGCTGGGCGCGATTGTGGGCGCGCTGCTCGGTTCCGGCGTGGCCCAGCTGATAGGCCGGGTGGTGTTCGGTTCCGGCATTACGATGCGGCCGATGGTGTTCGCGCTGGTGTTCGTGCTGTTGGCCGTCACCGTGCTGTTGGCGTCCGCCTCATCGATTCGTTCGATTCTGAACCTCAAGCCTGCGGAGGTGCTCCATGGTCGCTGAGTTTATCTACGTAGGTGTGGAAGGAGGAAACCGATGACCAACACCGGTATGTTCTTCAGAATGCTGTTCAGCGCCGTGTTCCGCCGGCGTTCGCGCGCGGTGATGGCTGTGGTGGCGTCGCTGGTCGGCGCGGCCACACTGTTCTGCCTGGCGATGATCTGCCTCGCCGTGCCGCAGCAGATGAACGAGGAGATGCGCGCGTACGGCGCGAACCTGATTGTCACGCCCACCGAATCGACCAATGCCGACGGCAAGGCCGGCATCGACAAGGCGATGGTGCAGCACACCACTGAAATGGTCAAGGCCAAGGGTTCCGCGAAATACGCCACCTACCGCTACGAGAACGTGCGTGTCAACGCCTCGCCGTACGTGATGGCCGGCGTGAACGCGGCGCAGGTCAAGAACCTCAACCATCACTGGGTGGTCGATGGCTCGTGGCCGACCGACGGCAAGGTGCTGGTCGGACGTGACATCGCCGACGCCATCGGCCTGAGAATCGGCTCCGCCATCACCATCGGCTACCGTGCATCCGATAACGCCAGCGCCAACGGCACTTCGTCGAACTCTTCGATCGACCAGCAAACCAAAGACGGCCGTGTCTCCAGTGACATCATGGACACCTCCGGCACCGAATTCCGCGTGGCCGGCATCGTGGACACCGGCGGCAGCGAAGACTCGATCATCTACGCCACCAACGCCGACGTCAACAAGCTCACCGGCATCACGCGCGGCGTGGACGTCATCGAGTATTCGGCCGGCTCCAGCGACCTCGCAGGCCTGGTGTCCAGCATCAACGACATGACCTCCATGCACGTCAAGGCGCAGCAGGTCACCAAGATCACCGCCTCCGACACCCGTATCATCACCATGCTGCAGACGCTGTTCTGGATCGTCTCGTTGGTGGTGCTGGTGCTGACGCTCGTCGGCGTCGGCACCACAATCAGCTCGATCGTCTCGCAGCGACGCAACGAGATCGGCCTGCGCAAGGCCCTCGGTGCCAGCTCGCGTGCCATCGGCACCGAGTTCTACATCGAATCATCGCTCTACGGCCTGATTGGCGGCCTCATCGGCACCGCAATCGGCTACGGACTCGCCAGTTGGCTGTGCGTGGCGGTGTTCGAACGCTCCATCGGATTCAACTGGTGGCTGGCGCTGATCTCCGTGCTGTTCAGCGCGCTGGTCGCCATCGTCGCCTCCATCCCGCCCGTCCACCGCGCCACCCGCATCGACCCCGCCGTCGTGCTTCGCGAAGAATAAAGAAAGAGAAACGTCATGCTACTTGAACTCGACCACATCTCGAAGATCTACGGCGACCTGCATGCCGTGGACGACCTCAATTTGACCGTGCCGGAAGGCGAATGGCTCGCCATCGTCGGCTCCTCCGGCTCAGGCAAGACCACGCTGATGAACATGATCGGCTGCATGGACACGCCCTCCAAGGGCTCCGTGAAGCTGGAAGGCCGCAAGCTGGAGGACCTGAACGCCACGCAGCTGGCCGACGTGCGCAAGAACCTCATCGGACTGGTGTTCCAGAAGTTCTATCTGGTGCCGCACCTGACCGCCGTGGAAAACGTGATGGTGGCCCAGTACTACCATTCGGTGGTCGATGAGAAGCAGGCCATGGAGGCGCTGGAAAAGGTCGGCCTGAAGGACCGCGCCCACCACCTGCCCGGCCAGCTCTCCGGCGGCGAGCAGCAGCGCGTGTGCGTGGCCCGCGCGCTGATCAACGACCCGAAGCTGATTCTGGCCGATGAGCCCACCGGCAACCTCGACGAGAAGAACGAGAAAATCGTGCTCGACCTGTTCCGCAAGCTGCACGAGCAGGGCACCACGATTATCGTGGTCACCCACGATGCGCTTGTCGCCAGCTGCGCGCAACGCGAGATCATGCTCAACCATGGCGTGCTCGTCGGTGAGAAGTGGAATGACGAGGATGCGCGCAAGGCCTACGAGGCGGCAGGCGGCAAGCCCGCCTCCACGGGTGCACAGGTCGAGGGCGCGCAGAACGGCGAGACCGCCATTGGTTTCGCTGACCCCACCAAGGCCGCGAAAACCGGCGGCGAGGAGTAGGGCCGTCAGGGGCATCGAGCAGTATGTGAGGAATACATGGCAAGCTGATGGTCTCTCCCCCAGTCAGCTTCGCTGACAGCCCCCTCGTCAGAGGGGGCTTAAGGAGCGTGAATATGACCGAAAAGAATACGTTGAAGAAATCCGCGACATTGGCGGCGGCCGGACTGGTCGTGGCTGGCGCGCTGCTGGCCGGGTGCGGCGAATCCAAGGCCACGCCGATGGACGATGCGTACGCCGGCAACTCGGGCGAGACCGAGAAGTCGCAGGAAGAGCAGTCGCAATCCCAGTCGAACGGCTCCGATAGCTCCGACGGCTCCGATTCCGGCTCATCGCACAACGACCCGTCCACCACCACGTCCGACAAGAAGGACACCGGCAACTACAAGGACGGCAACTACTCGATCAACGGCCAGTACGGCCCGGTCGGCGAGGATTCCATCGACGTCCATCTGACCATCAAGGACGGCAACGTCGAGACCGTCAAAATCATTGGGCACCCGTTCACCACGATTTCCAAGAACCATCAGGACGACTTCGCCAAAGCCATCAACGGCGTAGTGGACGGCAAGCCCCTGAAGGGACTCAAAGTGGACAAGGTCGCCGGTGCCAGCTGGACCTCCGACGCCTTCAACAAAGCCCTCGAAGTCGCCCGCCAGGAGGCTTCGATTCAGGAGTAAGACCGCTACTTCAGCAATGCTGGCCACAGCAGATCGGCCATGCGCGAGGCCCAGGCGGTGTCGTCGTCCATCGCTTTGCCCTCGATGGCCTCATACGCCACCAAAGATCCGATAATCGTGGACAACAGCAACTTCTCGTCAACGTCCTCGCGAAACACGCCCTGCGCGACTCCCTGCTTGAGGAACGCCCCCACATGCTCCAGCCACGGGGTCACCACCTGGTCGACGATGTGCTGGAAGAACTCGGCCTCGCTGGACAATACAATGCCCACGCGCTTGACGTCGATGTCGTTGTCGCGCACCCAATCGACCAATCGCTGCAATAGTTGCGTGAAATGCTCACGCGTGGGGCTGGGCACTGGGTCGGAATCCGGGATGGCCAGATACATCGCGCTGATCTCGCGCAGCAGCTCGTCGGCATTATGGTATCGACGGTAAATCGTGGTTTTGGCCACGCCGGAGCGCCGGGCCACCTCCTCGATGGTCACGCCGCTGATGCCGCGGTCCACCGCAATCTGCAGCGTGGCTCGCATGAGCTTGCGATCCGTCGCCTCGCGCGTGCGCTCACCGCGCGGTGTCGCCGTCGTACCTGTCATCTCCGTCATCTCTTCTCTTCGAAATATGCTCCCGTACGCTCCCGTTGGCGGGAGCTGACTGGCAAAGCCAGACTGAGGGTGGTAAGTCCATGCCGTTTGTAGGCAACCCCCGGATAATACCTACTAGCCCAGCACTTTAGTGCTCTCGACTTTGGCTACATACCACTGGTTGAACCGCACCAGTGGCTTCCTGAGCAACAGTCCAAGCAACAGTAGCGGCGGCACGAATGCCAGCAGCATTCCGGCGGCCCGCCAGTAATCCATGTCGTAGATGCCGGCGATGGCCGCACGCATCATCGTCACCGCATGGGTGAGCGGCAAGAACGGACTGACTTTGGCGATGAAGTCGGGCAACATCTGCACCGGGTAGGCAGCGTTCGCACCCGAAATCTGCACGATGAGCATAAGCACGCCGATTGCCTTACCCACATTGCCGAAACTCACCACCATCGTATAGGTGAAGAACGAGAACACCAACGAGGCCAGCCATCCGGACAACATAAACAGCAGCGGATGCACGGCCTGCACGCGCAGGAACAGCAGATCGCCGCCGAGCGACACCGTGGATTGCAGCAGCGCAATCAGTGCGAACACCCCGTAATGTCCAAGGAAGAGCCGATGCGGCCGTGGATCGCCCAATGCTTTGCGCGTTCGGCGAGACACGGTGGTTTTCAGCGTCACCACCATCAGCAGCGCGCCCACCCACAGCGGCAGCAGCGTGTAGAACGGCGCCATCGACGAACCGAAATTCGCCACCGGGAATACGGCCTTGCGCCTGAGCTGCACCGGCGCGGCCAACGTACTGGCCAGCGTTTCGGGATCATTGCCCAGCACCTCTTTGACCATGCTCATATCGCCACTGTTTAGTGCGTCGCTCAGTGTGCTGTTGAACGAAGCCAGTTCGGCGCCGGCGGAACGCAGTTTGCCGGACACCTTGTCCAACGTGGTGCGAGCGTCGCTGAGCATATCGCTGGCGTCGTCGGAAGTCCTTTTCAGGTCGCCGAGCGTGGAGTCCAACTGGGTGGCGCCGGAACTCAGTATGCCGGAGGCGTCAGAGACGGTGGACGACAGGGAGTCGATTTGCGGTTTCACCGTGGCCGTGAAATCCGACTTGATATTGGCGATACTGTTCTGCGCTTGATCGGCCAGATCCTTGACCTGCGCATGCTGATCCTGCGCGTCCTGATTACCTTGGCGAATATCGGTCGCCGCCGTATTCAGCGCTTGCCGCAGCCTGTTCTGCCGTGCGATTGAACGGTCAATCGCCGTGATGATGGATGAGTCGTTGCCCAGTATGCCGGCCAACGTGTTGCGAATTTCAGTGTATTTCTCCGTCTGCTTGCCAACGGCCGTGGCTTGACGGTCCAATTCGTCGGCGGCCGTGGTGGCACCATCATTCGCGTCGGAATACAGCTTGTCTATGGAATCGGACACCGCGCCGAAACTGGAGGCGCTCGCGTCCAGTGCGCTGCTCATCGCGTCAGCGGTGGTGCCCAGGGCTCCGACCACGTCGGTGACTCCCTGCTTGGCGCTGGCGAGATCCTTGCCTCCTTGTTTGGCGGCAGAGGAAACCTGAGTGATCAGCGAGTTCGAGGTGTCGAGCAAGGCGCCGGCCGTATCGGTCAATGCGCTGTATGTGCCAAGCAAATCCGCCGTATCGTCAAGCCGTGTGGCGAAATCGGCGATATTGGCGTTGAAGGTATTCAGTTGCTCTTTGGCTTCGGGCTTGGACAGCTGATCGGCCAGCGAAGACGCGATTTCCAGCCCTGCCGAAGTGATGGTCTTGGCGAACGTGGTGTTGATTTCCGCCGCCACCTCGTCCGTGCCCTCGTTGAGCAGATTCGGTGCCAGCGCGTTCTTCTTCTCGTTGCGGTAATAGGTCAGTTCGGCATGCTGCACATCGTCGGAGAAGAAGGTCATCATGTCTTTGCTGAACGACTTCGGAATTACGATGGCCGCGTAGTATTTGCCGGATCGTGCGCCCTCGACGGCATCGGCTTTGGACGTGATCGTCCAATCGAGCTGACTGTTGGCGCGCAGCGCGTTCACCACCTGATCACCGACCGTGACTTTCATCGGGATCAGGTCGGAACGATACCCCTCATCCACATTCGCCACCGCGAATTTCAGGTTCTTCATATTCGAGAACGGGTCCCAGCATGCGGCCACGTTGAACCAGGTGAACAGGCCGGGAATCATCACCAAGCCGATCACGATGATGATGGAGACCACGTTGCTGGTCAGGCGTTTGATGTCGCCGGTAAACAGTTTCCACATGGTGTTCATCGTGCGTGCCTGCCTTCCTTGGTCGGCGGAATAGTGGGGATGATTGCGGTAACGGCGGCGCTCGGGTCCGCTTCTTCGTGGCGTTCGGCGGAGGTGTCGCGACGCTTGGCCTTATGCCCGTACAGCATGGCGCGGATCGACTCGTCGGAGAGGTTGCCGAGCTCGGTTTGGCGGCGGATGGAATCGCGCATGAATTCCACGACCATCAGGAAGCCCATGATGATGAGCACCCATGCCAGCCATGTGCCCATGACCACGATTTTCTCGCTGGTGGTCAGCGCAAACACGATAATGAGCGCGGCCGGCACCACAAATCCGGCGATAAGCGCACCCAGCAGCAGCCGGGGATACTGGTAGGCGAATTTGGCGGCCCGACGTTCGATGGCATGACGGTATTCGTCGCGGTCGGCCAGTGCCGCAATGGCCTGAGTGACACGGTATTCGCTGCCGGGCAGGTGCACCGGCTCGCCGATAATCATGTCGCTTTCCTTGATTTCCCGCGCGAACAGGCGGTTGAGATTGGCCAGTTTCGGCCGGGTGCCGAGGCCAAGCACAAAGGCCAGAACCGCGAAAACCAGCAATTTGCCGATATAGGCGAACCAGAGGCCGTCGTAGAAGCCGCCGATGGTTTCACGCATTGCGTCAATCGAATAGGTGAACGGCAGCAGCGGATAGATGGCGCGGAAGAACGCGGGCATCATTTCAATCGGGTACAGGCCGGAGGCGCCCGGCACCTGCAGAATGACCAGCGCCACGCACACGCCTTTGCCCACGTGCATGAACGTGGTGGAGAGGGCGAAAATCACCGACATATACACCAGTGAGGTGATGACGCAGGTGAGCAGAAACACCGGGGCGCTCGCGCATTGAATGCCGATGACAAGATCGCCGATGGCTGTGACCAGGCCTTGGACGGCGGCCAGCGTGGCCAGCAACAGGAAACGGCCGAGATAGCCTTGAGTTGGCGTGAGGTCGTCGATGCCCTCGTCGTCGGTTTCGAGTTTGGGAATGACCACGAGCACGAACGCGCCCACCCACAAAGACAGGGTGGTGAACAGCGGTGCCATGCCGGAACCATAGGAGGCGACCGGGTAGACGGTCCGTTCGCTGATAACACTGGGGGAGAGCATGAAGTCGGCGATTGTGGCGGCATCCAGCTTGCCGTCGGTGTCGATCAGGGAGCTGAGTGAACTGGAGACGCTCAGGGTTTTGATGTCGGTGGCCAGCGTTTCGAGCTTGGTTTGCATGCCGGCCAGCGCCTTATCGGTGTCGCGTAGCGCGGTCACCGTGGTGGAGGCGGCTTTGTCGAGTTGATCGAGGGTGCTCTTCGACTGATCGATGAGTGAGCCTTGCGACGTGATGCCGGTCGACAGAGTGTTGGCGGTCGAGCTGAGGGTGTTGAGGCCGGTGTTGAGCTGAGGAATGGCGCCGGAGGTGATGGTGCCGCGAGCGGTATTGGCCTCGCGCACCGTGGTTTGGGTGGCGGTATTGAGATGCTGCGCCAATCCGGCGGTGTCTGTGGAGGCGTTGCCGATAGTGGTGTTCAGGCTATCGAGGTTGCCCAGTGCGCCGGCAAGCTCGCTATTGCGGCTTTCCAGTGTGGCAATGGCGGATTGCAGCGGTTCTCGATCGGCGTTCGGCAGCCCTTTGAGTTGGTCGATGATGTCGGCGTTCGCTTGGTTGATGTCTTCCGCCGTATTGATCAGTCCGTCTACCTGCTGATTGGCGGCGCTGATGGTTCCGGCTACCGTGCCCACGCTTTGGTTGGCCTGTGCTGCGGCTTGGCTCAGCAGGCTTGAGCCTTGGTCAAGCGCTTCGGACGTGGAGGTGACGAAGCCGTTCAGGCTGGTCTGGGTAGTGCCGATCAGGGTGGAGACGCCGGCCAGGCCTTCCGCGGTGTCGATGCCAAGTGTGCGCGCGTCGTCCAGCGCCTGACGTGCGGTGCGTGTCTGCTCTGGGGTATCGGTGAGTTTGGTGGTGAGCTTGGCGATGGTGCTGCGTGTGTGCTGCACATCGCCGGAGGCCTCGGCAAGGGCCGTGAGGGCCTTGGCTTTGGTGGTGTCTTCGGTGCTGATGACTTTGTCGCCAACCGTATTGATGACTTCGGTAAGTACTTTGGATACGGTGGAGACGAATGTGGAATTGACCGTGCGGTCCACAGTGGACGCGCCGACGTCGGTGACTTTGGGGGCGATGGCGCTGGCTTTTTCGTTGACGTAATACTCCAGAGTGGGCCGACTCTTGCCGCCGGTCACCACGCCGGCGAGATCGTTGGAAAAGTCTTTGGGGATGATGATGGCTGCGTATGCCTTGCCGGATTCCACCTGGTCCATGGCCTCGGCTTCGGTGACGAAGGTCCAGCCGAGCTGGTCGTTGCTTTTCATTTGCTTGACGATCTGATCGCCGAGGTTTTGCTTGCCGATGAGCGCGTTGTCGGTGCCGTCGTCATTGTTGGCGATGGCGACGGTGATGCCTTTGGTATTGCCGTACGGGTCCCAGAAGCCGACGATGTTGTACCACGAATACAGTGGTGGGATGAACACCATGCCGAACAGGATCACCCATGCGGCCGGCACCTTGAACAGGCGCAGGAAGTCGCGTTTGAGGACCTTGAAGATATTGCCCACTGATACCTCCGGAGCTTGGTGTTGCTTGGTTGCTACGTTTTCCGTAGCGATACGTTAATCGTAGCGCTACGGGTGTAGTAGCGTAATATGGCTGCCGGAGATCAATGGGGTGATTGATGATGTCTTTGGCGGAATAACGCCGCTGCCCAGCGGCTTATCGTGCGTCGCTGGGCATTGTGCCTAATTTTTGTGGCTGGGGTGCTGTGTGTGTTGGTGTGAGGCTGCCCTCCATGGGGCGGTAAAACCTTCATCGGGCGGTAAGTGGCCCATGGGGCGGTGAAATCCCCATGGGGCGGTGGCTTAAAATGGCTTTATTCCGCGGAATGCGGTTTTGGGCTAACCGCCCCATGGGGTAATTACCGCCTCATGAGAGAGCTACCGCCCCATGGATAAACCGTTGTATCAGCTTTCGATGGTGCCGGATTGGCCATCGATGGCCGACTGCTCGTTCTGGCTGGATGACTGGTCGGAGCTGGAGTTGCCGGAAGTGTCAGAACCTGTGACGGCCGTCCATCAAGTTCGGCAAAACTGCAATCGGGTGATAGTGTAAGGGGACGCTATGTGGGGAGGAAACCATGGTTGAATTCAAGGACGATGGCACGGCCACTACCCTTGGCAAGACGCGAGAGAACCGTGACGCCGAGTCCGCAGTCGTGGCCGATCTGGTGGCCGTCGAATTGGACGACGCCGGCTTGAACCTGAACGCCAAGCGATTACCGATTCTGGCGCGCATCTATGGCGCGGTCGTGCTGCTGGACGGACTTGCCACATTGCCGATTATGGTGATTTCCATCCTCTATGCCGTGCGCGAGATTCTGGATGGTCATGTGCACGTCGATGCGATGAGCCTGACCTTCATCCTGTCCGCGGTCCGCGCGGTGGTGTTGGTGGTCAGCGCCGTCTGCCTGATCGTGTTCGGCGTGATGCTGCTGCGCAACCATCGCCGGTATGCCGCGCGCTGGACCTACGTGCTGATGCCGCTGACGCTGGCGGATGGCATGCTGTCACTGGCGTTGACCGGCCTCGGCCCCAACCTGCTGATGCCGCTGGTCCAGATGATCATTCTCATCGTGATTTCGGTGACCGCCGACCCCTCCCTGAGCGAGGAACGGCGCCTGCAGCGCGCGCTCAAGCGCATGGACGATCGAGATGACTATGAGTCGGCGGTGGCGGCCGGCATGCTGGGACGCGACCAGTCCGGCAAAGGCTACATCGCACTGGACTTCTTCAACATCTTCTGGCTGTTCACCATCGCCTCGGTATTCGGTCTGATCATGGAGACGATCTATCACATGGCGTTGTACAACGGTGAACTTCAGGACCGTGCTGGCCTGCTGTGGGGACCGTTCTCGCCGATCTACGGCTGCGGCGCGGTGCTGGTGACCGTATGCCTGAACCGCCTGTGGAAAGCGAACCCGTTCCTGATCTTCTGCGCCTCGGCGGTGATCGGCGGCGCGTTCGAATACTGCACGAGCTGGTTCATGGAGGCGGCCTTCGGCATCACCGCGTGGGACTACACCGGCCGATGGCTGTCGATCGACGGGCGCACCTCGGGCCTGTTCATGTTCTTCTGGGGCCTGATCGGCGTGGCGTGGGTCAAATGGCTGCTGCCGCGACTGCTCGCCCTGATCAACCGCATTCCCTGGAAGGTGCGGTATTCGCTGACCGCTGTATGCGCGGTGCTGATGGTGATCGACATCGCCTTCACGCTGATGGCCTTGGACTGCTGGTACGGGCGCATGGCCGGCCAGCCGCAGGATTCGCCGGTTGCGGTGTGGTTCAGTGAACGGTATGGCGATGCGTACATGGCCAATCGTTTCCAGACCATGCACATCGACCCTTCCAAGGCCGGGCGTATGTGAATGGCAAGTAATTACGCTTCGCGGGCAGAAGGTGCGTAGAGCCTAAGACAGCCCTCGTGCGTGGGTGATAAGCGGGATACACTTTCAAGCGTTGAAGGAATGATTCCCTCCGCTGATGCGCTGTTTTGTGACGCGCGTGATGACGATGGGACAACCAAACGAAAGAAACGAAAGGCAAGGCACATGGCCGAAGCTACAGCAAACATTGGTGTGATCGGACTGGCCGCGATGGGCTCCAATCTGGCGCGTAATCTGGCGCACCATGGCAATACGGTGGCGTTGTTCAACCGTCACTACTCGCGTACCGAGAAGCTCATGAACGAGCATGGCGCCGAAGGCAACTTTGTGCCGGCCGAGACGCTCGAGGAATTCGCCGCGTCCCTGAAGCGTCCGCGTACCGCCATCATCATGGTCAAGGCCGGTGCCCCGACCGACGCGACCATCGCGCAGCTGGAAGAGGTGTTCGAACCGGGCGACATCATCGTCGACGGTGGCAACTCCTTCTTCAAAGACACCATCAAGCGTGAGAAGGAAGTACGTGCTAAGGGCTTCCACTTCGTGGGCTGCGGCGTGTCCGGCGGCGAGGAGGGCGCGCTCAACGGCCCGTCCCTGATGCCCGGCGGCACCGTGGAATCCTGGAAGACCCTGGGGCCGATTCTGGAATCCATCGCCGCCAAGGTGAACGGCGAACCGTGCGTGACCCACATCGGCACCGATGGTGCCGGCCACTTTGTCAAGATGGTGCATAACGGCATCGAATACGCCGACATGCAGGTGATCGGCGAGGCGTACGACATTCTTCGCCGTGGACTCGGCATGGACGCCGAAGAGATCGGCGACGTGTTCGCTGAATGGAACAAGGGCGACCTCGACTCCTACCTGATCGAGATCACCGCCCAGATCCTGCACCATAAGGACGCTGAAACCGACAAGCCGTTCGTGGACGTGGTCGTGGACCATGCCGGCATGAAGGGCACCGGCACCTGGACCGTGCAGACTGGTCTGGAATTTGGTTCTCCTGTGGCTGCCATCGGTGAAGCCGTGTTCGCTCGTGCACTGTCTTCGCACGGTGAGCTGCGTGAAGACGCTCAGAAGGAAGGTCTGGCTGGCCCGAACAAGACCATCGATCTGGCCGGAGAAGACAAGGCCGCGTTCGTCGATGACGTGCGCAAAGCCCTGTTCGCTTCCAAGGTCGTGGCCTATGCTCAGGGCCTGAACGAGATTCAGGACGGTGCCAAGGAATACGGCTGGGATATCAACCTGTCCGAAGTGGCCCGCATTTGGCGTGGCGGCTGCATTATTCGCGCCCAGTTCCTGCTCGACCGCATCACCGAGGCCTTCAAGGGCGATAACCCGCCGGCTTCCCTGCTGTTCGATCCGTACTTCGAGAAGATCATCGGCGAATCGCAGGATGCATGGCGTCGCGTGATTGTTCGCGCGGTGGAGGCCGGCATCCCGACCCCGGTGTTCTCCAGCTCCCTGGCTTACTACGATGGTCTGCGCTCCAAGCGTCTGCCCACCGCGCTGACCCAGTCCCAGCGTGATCTCTTCGGTGCCCACACATATGGCCGCGTAGACAAGCCCGGCGTGTTCCACACCCTCTGGGCCGAAGAGGGCAAGCCCGAGATCGAGGCGTAGCCTCGCGATCTCGGGCTTAGGGGAGCCCGGTGGGCTCCCCGGCCCTCTTCGGAGCGAGGCGGCTATGCCGCCGAGCCAACACTGAGCCTCGCCGCAGGCGAGTCCCTAATTGCAGGGGCCGGAGGCGAAGAGGGCAAGCCCGAGATCGAGGCGTAGCCATAGACGAATTAAGCCCCCTCATCAGAGGGGGCTTAATTCACTCACAACTCGGTGACAGTTTCTTCGGTGGAGAACCAGGTGAACTCGTCCACTCCGTTGGCGTAGGAGGACGGGTAATCCAAGTTGTTGGGCTGCTCGAAGACATGGGCCAGCGATTCGGCTTTGCCGGCACCGGCGGCGAAGAACCACGTATGGCGTGAACGTGCGATGAGCGGCGCGGTCAATGAAACACGCAGCGGCGGCATCTTGGGGGAGTGGTTCACCCCCACGGTGAGCCTATCGGTAACCTTGACCTCATCATGACCAGGGAACAGCGACGCATAGTGACCGTCCGGTCCCATGCCGAGAATCATCAGATCGATTACCGGTTCCGGACCAAGCTCACGGATGAGTTCGGCCCCATAATCGCGGGCGGCGGCGTCCAGCAATGCATCATTCGCGGCATCGGCGGCGGCGCGAACGGAATCGTCGGCGCTGTCGGCATCGGACATAACATCGGCGATCTCGTCGGCGGAACGAACGTCGGCCGCCATCTCATGGATATTTGATTCCGGCAGCTTGCCGTTGGCCACGAGCTGGTCAAGCAGCAGGCGACGGGCCTCCAAAGCATTGCGATCGGTGTCGTAAGCCGGCACGAAGCGTTCGTCGCTCCACCAGAAATGCACGCGCGACCAATCAATCGCATCAGCCAGCGGATCGCTCAGCACCAAGCCCAACGGCTGCGCGGCCGAACCGCCAGACAGCGCCACATCCACGCGCGTGCGGTGCGTGCCATCCGGCAGTCGCTCGGCGAGCAGGTCCAGCAGCACCAGCACGAATCGTTGCGCGCCAGCCTGAATCATCAGATCCTTGTTCGGATAGACGACGAGTTTACGAGTTGCCATAAGTGTTCCTTCACGAAAAAAAGACCCCCCTCAGTCAGCTTGCGCTGACAGCTCCCGCCAGCGGGAGCCAGTATGCTCCTCCCGCTGGCGGGAAGTGGCACGAAGTGCCGGAGGATGGCCAGATGAATATGCTCATCAGTGACGAATCAGATCCCATCCTTCGTTGATGACCTCGGCGTAGATCTCATCGGGATCGATACGACGCAGTTCCTCGGTCAGGCAATCCTCGATGGTGCGCATCGGCACGGATACTTCTTGCGGGGTCTGGCCGGGCATCGAGATCAGCGCTTGGTCCTCATACGGGCGTTCCAGCGAGATCACACCGTCCTCACGGGTCAGGTACACGCCGGTCACAGCCTCGGCATCGGGTACGAATTCGGTTTCGACTGGCACTCCGAGCTTGAGGTGCAGCCATGCGCACAGCAGTTCCATCGGCAGGAAGTCGGCCTTGCCGGTCACCTTCACGGCGGTGATGGGCAGGTGCGGCGGCTGGTCGAGCATCGAGGCAAGCATCGCGCGCCAGACGGTCAGTCTGGTCCACGACAAGTCGATGTCTTCCGGCGTCCAATTGCGGCGCAGACGTTCGATCGTGGCCTCAGGGTTGTTGGAATGCAACGCATCGGTGATGCGGCTTCGGGCCATCGCCCCCATCAGATCCTTGGCTGGGTTCGACGGCGGCGTGGTCGGCCACCACGCCACTACGGGCGCGTCCGGCACGAGCAGCGGGATGACCAGCGTATCCGGATGGTTGATCAGGCCGCCGCGCGGGCGCAGGATGATGATCTCTCCCGCGCCGGCGTCCGCGCCGAACCGCACCTGGGCGTTCAGGTTGGAGCCGCTCGGGTCGTTCGGCCCATCGGTCAGGTCGACGGCCGGATTGTCGCGATCCGTGCTCACCTCGGCGGCCGCTTCGGCCGCGTCCGGCTCGCCATCGGCGGACCGGGCGACGGGATCGGTGTCCGGCACCACGGCGATCACGCGGCACGGATGCTCGCGGCTGGCCGAATTCGCGATCTCCAGCGCATGCTCCAGATCGACGTCCTCGGTGGCGATCAGCAGCGTCAGTACGCGGCCGGTCGCCGATTCGCCGCGCTCCTCATGCAGTTGTTCGATCTTGTGCGCGATTTCGCGGGTGCGGGTATTCGGCATGTCGATGATCATGGCATCCTCCAATGGCGTCCGTCGCGTGCCAGCATGTCGTCGGCTTGGGTTGGGCCCCATGTGCCGGAGCGATAGGCTTGTGGCTGGCCGAGCGTGGACCAGAATCGTTCAATCGGGTCGAGGATCTCCCAGCTGAGGTTCACCTCTTCGGTGGTCGGGAACAGCGGCGGATCGCCGAGCAGCACGTCCAGAATCAGTCGTTCGTAGGCTTCCGGCGAGTTCTCGGTGAAGGAGCGACCATAGCTGAAGTCCATGTTCACGTCTCGGACCTCCATGGTGGAGCCGCCCGGCACCTTGGCGCCGAAACGCATGGTGACGCCTTCGTCGGGCTGAACGCGAATCACGATGGCGTTCTTGCCGAGTTCGCGCACGGCGGTCTGTTCGAACGGCAGGTGCGGGGCGCGTTTGAACATCACGGCGATCTCGGTGACACGCTTACCCAGACGCTTGCCGCAACGCAGGTAGAACGGCACGCCGGCCCATCGGCGGGTGTCGATGTCAAGACGGATGGCGGCATACGTCTCGGTGGTGCTTCGGGGGTCGATGCCCTTCTCCTCCAGATAGCCGACCACCTCATGCGATCCCTGCCATCCTCTGGCATACTGGCCGCGCGCGGTGTTGGCGGCAAGATCCTTGGGTAGACGCACGGCGGAAAGCACCTTGGTCTTCTCGGCGGTCAGATCCTTGGCGGTGAAGCTCACCGGCTCCTCCATGGCGGTCAGGGCCATGAGCTGAAGCAGGTGGTTCTGGATGACGTCGCGTGCGGCGCCGATGCCGTCGTAATAGCCGGCGCGGCCGCCGATGCCGATGTCCTCGGCCATCGTGATCTGCACATGATCCACGTAGTTGGCGTTCCAGATCGGCTCGTACATGGCGTTGGCGAAGCGCAGGGCCAGCAGGTTCTGCACGGTCTCCTTGCCGAGGTAGTGGTCGATGCGGAACACGGAACTCGGGTCGAACACCTCGGACACCACGCTGTCGAGTTCCCTGGCGCTGGCCAGATCATGGCCGAACGGCTTCTCGATGATCACGCGACGCCACGCTCCCTCGGATGAGCGCGACAGGCCGGAGGCGGCCAGCTGCTTGGCGACCTGCGGGAAAGCCCGCGGCGGCACCGACATGTAGAAGGCATGGTTACCCTGCGTGCCGCGGTCGCGGTCAAGCTCCTGCACGGTGGCGCTCAGACGCTCGAAGGCCTCCGGGTCGTCGAATGTACCCTGCACGAAGCGGATTCCGGCGGCCAGATTGCGCCAAGTCGACTCCTTGAACGGCGTACGGCAATGCGCCTGGATAGCGGCCTTGACGAATTCGATGAACCGTTCCTGTGTCCAGTCGCGGCGGGCGAAGCCGGTCAGACCGAAGCTTGGCGGCAACAGACCGCGGTTGGCCAGGTCGTAGACGGCCGGCAGCAGTTTCTTCTGCGCCAAGTCACCCGTGACGCCGAAAATGACAAGGCTGCACGGGCCGGCGATGCGGGGCAGTCTGAGATCGCGCGAGTCGCGCAGTGGATTGCTCCAGTTGGGGGATTCACTCATATAGCCAAGGGTAGTCGTTCATGGCCGTGCATGGCCAGAGGGCGCGTGCGATGTGGGCGTGATATGGGCCATACGCGCGGACGGGCCGACGATCGTCGCGGCAAATCGCCGATTTGGTTTGTCGGATGAGCGCGTGTATCCTAGTAGAGTTGCCCCTCTAGCTCAACGGTTAGAGCAGCGTCCTTTTAAGTCGTGGGTTGTGGGTTCGAATCCCACGGGGGGCACCGAAAACCCTTGGAAACACTGAGTTCCAAGGGTTTTGTTTTACCCGGCGATATGGTTTCCAGACGCAATTAGACGCAATGACCGCACTACCTATGCCCTCCGTTGGGCTGTAGCCGTCAGGCAAAGACCTGTCTAACCGCTAGTATCGAAACCCTTGGCGGATTACATAATCGGAGGGATGGTTCGATGGCCACGGCATGGGGCGACGAGAGCGTTCGCAAGTCGAACGTGCCCGAGTCCATGTATCTCATGGGGGCGTGCGTCTGCGACCTCGACGAGGATTTCACCCGCTCTCGGCTCAATACCGTCAAACCCAGAAACGCAAGCAAGCTCCATTGGCGGGACATGCAGCCCAAGCTGCGATTCAAAGCCATCGACGCCATCTCCGGCCTCGGCTCACTCACGTCATCGTCGCGGCGATTCCCCTAGGCGATTGGAACACTGCCGAACGTGCGAGAAGGAAGTGCCTGGAAACCCTGCTACCGGTGCTGGAACGCGAGTATTCGGTTGATCGCCTCGTGCTGGAGCGGCGCGACAAGGCCCAGGACGCCAGGGACATCCGTTTCATCGACGCGTTGAGAAGCCGGCGCTTCATCGACTCCATCCGGGTCGATCTCGTGGCAGGTGCCGCCGACGCCAGGCTGTGGCTGCCCGACCAGCTGCTCGGCTCCTACGGCGACTGGCGGGCCGGCGAGCACTAATATGATGGATTCCTTGCCTCCGTGCGCACCATCGTTATCAGCGCCGGATGAACGTCTTTGAAAGGCGTTACACTGTAACCAAGCCAACCCCGCTGGGGAAATGGAAGTGAGAGCCGGACGCCCCGAGTATCTTGGGGGGCCGGCTCTTGCGTTACTTGCCGCCGTTCGTTGCCTGTCTCCCGATTCAGCCCACGGGCGCGGCGAGCTTGCGGCGCATGTATTCGCTGCGGCTGATGTGGTAGCGCCTGGCCGTTTCGGTCAGCTCGTCGAGCGTGGACTTGGGCACGCGGATGCTGACGCTGATCATCTCCTCGTCCGGCTGGTCAAGATGCAGCCCATAGTGGACGCGCCCGGTCAGCCCGTCCGGCTCGGTCTCCGACTCGGCCATCCTCTCGTCACGCTCCACCTGCTCCTCGGTCATGCCGAACTTCGCCAGCAGTTCCCTGTCGCGTTCGCTGAAGTCGCTCATTGCTGCCTCCTCAGATGGTCGATTTCGTTCATGAACTTCTTGGTCGGCGGCCAATGGGAGCCGGCAGACCAAGCTCCAAGGGCATCGTCATGAGAGCGGGGCGCGTCGGTCGCGTCGCCTGCCGACCAGTCCGGCTCCTACCATGGTGTTCCATGTCATGCACCACGATCCTTGTCGGCAAAAACGCAAGCTACGACGGCTCCACCATCATCGCCCGCGACGACGATTCCGGTTCCGGCCGTTACGATCCCAAACGATTCATCGCAGTCGCCCCCGCCGATCAGCCGCGCCACTACCGCAGCGTGCTGAGCCATGTCGAAATCGACCTGCCGGACGATCCTTGCCGGTACACCATCGCCCCCAACGTTCTGAACAATCGTGGCATTCTGGCCGAAGCCGGAGCCAACGAACACAACGTGGCGATGAGCGCGACCGAAACCATCGCCGTCAACGAGCGCGTGCTCGGCGCGGATCCGATGGTCGAGCTCAAGCCGGCCCACGGCGAGCCCGGCGACGTCGATCATCGCGACGAACGGCCGGGCGGCATCGGCGAGGAAGACATCATCACCCTCGTGCTGCCATACGTCACCACCGCGCGCGAGGGCGTCATCCGCCTGGGCGAACTGCTCGAAACCTACGGCACGTACGAGTCGAACGGCGTGATCATCTCCGACGTGGACGAGATCTGGTACGTCGAGACCATCGGCGGGCATCATTGGATCGCCCGCCGGGTTCCCGACGACTGCTACGCCACGATCCCCAACCAGCTCGGCATCGACGATTTCGATCTCGCCGACGCGTTCGGCGAACGGCGCGAATACCTGTGCAGCGCCGATCTGCGTGAGTTCATGGCCGCGCATCATCTCGACCGCACCATGGACGCCGCGCCGGGCCATTTCAACCCGCGCAAGGCGTTCGGCACGGCGACGCCGAAGGATCACATCTACAACACGCCCCGCGCCTGGTACATGCAGCGCCATCTCAACCCCAGCGAGGATTGGGATTCGCCGGCCGCCCGCCACACGCCGGAGTCCGACGACATTCCCTGGTGTCGCGTGCCGGAAGCCAAGATAAGCCTTGAAGACATCGATTTCCTGCTGTCCTCGCATTTCGAAGGCACGCCATATGATCCGTACGGCACGGCAGGCACGGCGGAAAGCCGCCATCGTTACCGTCCGATTGGCGTCAACCGCACCGGGCATATGGTGGCGATTCAGGTGCGCCCGTATGCGCCGGCCGTCAACCGCACGGTGATGTGGGTGTCGTTCGGTTCCGGCCCGTTCACCGCCGCGGCGCCGTTCTACGCGAACGTCAACGATACGCCCGCCTACCTGCGCGACACCACGCCGGAAGTCTCGACCGGCAACCTGTACTGGGCGAACCGTCTGATCGCCGCGCTCGCCGACGCGCATTTCTACGAAACCAGCAATGCGATCGAAGAATTTGCGGAATCGGCCCGCGCGTACGGCCATCGTCTGGTGGAACGTACCGATGCCGAATCGCGTGAGATGACCGCGCAAACGAGCGCGTCCGAATCGCAAGAGAGTGCAGGGGCCGCGGATATTACGGAAAACGCAAGCATTGCAATCGTCGCCAGACTGCAGCAGTCCAACGAGGAAATGGCGGAATACTTGCGCACTCACGTTACGAAACTGCTCAACGACGTGCTCTACACGTCCAGCAACCTCATGCACAACAGTTTCGCCATGTCCGACCGCTGGAACTGAGCATAAAGCCCCGAAATCCGGCAAACCCGTCCCAATGAGCCAGGTTTCCGCGCTCGTGGAGGTTCCGCATGAACGTAGGCTGCTGGAAGCGTCAGTGCTGCTTCCAACAGCCTCACGACTGCATCCTCACCCCCGTACGTCAGTTCTGCCATATATAAGGCAGATAGTGCCATTCGGACCGTCGATTGACCATCAAATCGTCGGAAATCGTGATCAGTTGAACCCGACGACGTGTTCCGCCACGAAATATCCCTTGCGAATCACGAAACGACCGATCGACCCGCGCAAATTCAGCGCACGAGACATGGCCTTCTTGCGCACATCCTCGTAAATAGTGGGGGAGTACGCCTTGATGTCATCCCACATATCCTTCTTCTTCTCATAATTTTCCGGATCGCGAGACAAAATCATGAACACGCTTGCCACGGAACTTTCAATCGCCAGGAAGTGGATCATATAACGGTACAGGCCGTCCGGCACCATGTCGCGTTCCGGGGTGGCACGCACCATGCACTGGTTGACGAGGCGTAGCTGGTCGACGCGGCGGATCATCACATCGGTCTGCACGCTTTGCCCGTCGCGCCCGATGAAATAGTGGTAGAACGGCGTATCCAAATATTTCATGGTCTTCACCCACGGGAACGGCTGGTACGCGTAAATGAAGTCCACGTAGAACGTGTGCTCCGGCAGTTGCATGCCGGACTCTCGCACCACGGCGGTGCGGTACGTCAGCGCGTGCATGAGAATGTATTCAGCCAAGCCGAAATGCCCAAGATCGTTCCAGGTCAGGCGCTCGCCGGCCTTCATGGCATGGCGGAAGTTCACCACATGCTTGTTGCGTTTGCCAACCTTGTCATACACATAATTGGTGACGAGCATGTCGATCGGCTCGGTGGAATCGGCCTCTTCGCGCAGCACGGTCATGACCTGTTCGAGCGATTCGGGGTCCACCCAATCGTCGGCGTCCACAACCTTCACATACATGCCGTTCGCCGCCGCGATGCCGGTGTTGACGGCCCCTCCGTGGCCCTTGTTCTCCTGGTGGATGGCGCGCACGATGCCTGGATAGCGGGCCTCGAATTTCTGTGCCATTTCCAGCGTGCCGTCTTTCGATCCGTCGTCGACGACCAGCACTTCAATGTCGTTGGTGTTCGTCGCCGAAAGCAGCGAGCTTACGCAGCGATCGAGATAGGATTCCATATTGTATGCGGGGATCACAAAGGTGAGCGTCTTTGCCGTGCGGGCCATGAAAGTCTTTCGTCCTCACATATTCAGTCGTTGCGTTCAGTTTCCTGTTCAAACCGTAGCACTTCGTCTCCCGGCCCGGCGGGGCGGTGTGCGGTCTGCGCCGCCGAACCAGTGTCTCGCGATTCCGAATCCTCGCCGGTACCCTGACCGGGATCCGTCCGGACTTCATTCGACCGGCCCTGGTCGGCGCCGTCGGAATCGGCCAGGCGTTTGGCCCGGCGCCTGGCCTCCTTGCGTGCCTTGGCACCTTCGAAGAGCAGTTGGGGTTTGGAGTCGAGCCGGCTCAGCCCATGCCATGCCAGATCCACGATATATGCGGCCAACTGCTCCTTGTTCACCTTCGGGCGGTCCGCCCAGTATTGGCCGGTGAACACGGTCATGCCCACCAGCATCTGCGCATAGTACGGCACGCCTTTGGTGGAGAGTTTCTGCCGTTTGAACGTTTCGGAAAGGATGTCTTCGACGCGCACGGCGATGTCTCCCAGCAGTGAGCTGAACGAGCCGGACGGTTCGGTGCTGGGCGAGTCGCGCGCCAGCACCTGGAATCCCTCGGCGTCCTCTTCGATATAGGTGAGCAGTGCGAGTGCGGTGCGTTCCACGATCTGGCGTGGGTGCACGGTCGGATCATCCAACGCGCTGGTGAGCGTGCCGGTCAACGCGCGCATCTCGCGGTCCACCACCACGGCGTACAGGCCCTCCTTGCCTCCGAAATGCTCGTAGACGATGGGTTTCGACACTTTTGCGGTGGCGGCGATCTCCTCCACGCTCACTGCTTCAAAACCCTTCGACGCGAACAGCGAACGACCGATTTCGATGAGCTGCTCGCGCCGCTGATACGACGTCATTCTGGATGTATTGGCCATGCTGTCCAGTTTTTCACGCCCCGTGGATAGCTCCCTGACCGTCCGCCCCCACGTATCGTCCGATTCTGGTGAATCGGACGTGTGTGTCATATTGACAATGCTTCATTGCGGCTTTAATATATTTAATAAATAATAAATTTTATTAAAGGGGGTGATGTGGACCGTCTACCAGAATGGTTGGCCAACCTTGCGGAGGAGGATTTGGCCTTCATCAAGAACTTCATGCTATCGTCAGGATCTCTGAAGCAAATGTCCCAGCTGTATCAAGTCTCCTACCCGACCATGAGGATCCGGCTTGACAGGCTTATCGAAAAAATACGATTGAACGACAACGAGACGGAGGATCCATTCATCCTCTTGGTGAAGAGTCTCGCCATTGACGATAGATACGACGTCGACACGGCTCGAATACTCATAGACGAGTACAGAAAGAGAAAGGATGAATCATGAGCTGGACATGGATCGCATTATTGATTGAGATCCTAGGCGTAATCGCCGTATTCGTTCTGGTCTTCCTCATCGCGAGGAGCCTGATTCGCTACGCAAATTCCCTAAAGAAAGGAGGCGGTCCTTCAAAGCAGGCAGCCGAAGACAAAAAAATCACTCTTCATGATTTATAAAAACGTTACCAGATATATCACCTATACGCATAGCTACAATGAGGTAAAAATGCATAGTTATAAGTATTCACTTCTAGGTGTCGTCGCAGCAGTTGCAATGTCACTTACCGCTATAGCGCCAGCCAGTGCTGAGCCTATTGAGTCGTCAAACCCTTCTTCCAATTCCATCACTTTGTCTGCGGAAGACAAAATGGAAATTTCCGATATTTTAACAAGTTATGGAGTTGATGAAGGGAAGGCACAATATCTTGTTTCGCGTTATGAGCACGGATATGCATGGGATTCTTTTACTCCGGGGAAGCAGCCAATAGCTGCTACTCAGAGAAAGACGCTTTATTCGGTTGAAACTGTTAAAACATACGAAGATGGTTCAATTGCAGTCTCAACGGTTCCCAATTTTGAGGCTCTTGCCGATGCTCCGCAAACGCGAGGCATTACTGGATGCCAGTATCGTCAATCTGGTTCAACTCGATATTGGAAGAATTGCGATGGGACGGTTAATCTTGCGGTTATTTCCATGGGATTCAATTTCAACTATCAGAATGTTAACCACTCAAATCCGAAAATAACACATTACGGGCCATATCATCATCACATCATTGGAGGTGCGCTCAGTAATTTCCGATTCGACCGGATATCGAATTCCCAAGTTCGGCTAAGTGCGGATCTTGATGTGGCTTTTAGGGGATTTCCCGCTGGATGGACTGCTTGGATGCAGGTCAACGTAACAGGAGACAATGCCTGGACTAGCAATAACTAGTTAGGTTTCATGCTGCTGGGATGTCATTTTGATTCGAGAACCGTGTTTCCAATTGTCGCATCGAGAGATGATTGAAGACACGGTTTTACGTGAGAGGTGTGGAAAATAACATGATGATGCGTTTCTTCGAAAACGTCGAACGTTTGCGGAGTTTATTTCGAAGTCAAAAATCGCATTATCGATGTCTTGCATGGTAGAGCACCTTATTCTTCTGACGAATCGGACATTCGTGGTGCGTTCGCGGGGCGGAGCCGGTGTGTCCGTTGCGCTTTTTAGGCTGGAGTCATGGATACGAATGTGATTATTGCGATTGTCGCCGTTGTCGTTATCGCGGCAATTCTGGTGATTGGCGGTTGGTGGCTCGGTAAGACCCGCAAGAACGCCGTCGATAAGTCCACGGAGGATGCGAAAGCCAAGGCTGACGCCCGTCTTGCTGCGGAAGCAAAGTCGGCTGCGGCTGATTCTTCCACGGTGAAGCCGTCCGTTGATTCCAATGTTGATGCAGCTGAAAAAGCTCCGGCTGAAAGTCAGCAGAAGTCCTCGGCTCAAGCTTCCTCTTCCGAAACGGCGGCTCCTGCACCAGCCACCGAAGCCAAGCCCGAACCGGTTCATGACACCCCCGAATCCGCCGGCACGCGCATGCAGCGTCTTAAGGCGCGGCTGTCGAAATCCGGCAATCCGTTCGGCAAGGCCCTGTTCAACATTCTTGCGAAGGATCAGCTCTCCGAAGCCGATTGGGAAGACGTCGAAGACACCCTTCTGCTCGCCGATGTTGGCGCGGAAGCCAGCGAACAGCTCGTCGAGGAACTACGCAACGACGCCCGAATCGCAGGCCAGTCCGATCCGGCCGAAGTGCGCGCGGCGCTGAAAGACAAACTGCTCAAGCTCGTCGGCACTGACATCGACCGCCGGCTCAACGCCGACAAGGACGGCGCGAACAAGCCGAGCGTCGTCATCATGGTCGGTGTGAACGGCACCGGCAAAACCACCACGGCCGGCAAACTGGCTCGACTGTTCGTGGCCAAAAACAAACAGGTCATGTTGGGCGCCGCCGACACCTTCCGCGCGGCCGCCGCCGACCAGCTCGAAACCTGGGGCGCACGCGTCAATGTGCCTGTCGTCCGCTCCGACAAGGACGGCGCCGATCCGGCGTCCGTCGCATTCGAGGCCAGTGCCAAGGCCAAGGAAGAAAACGCCGACGTGCTCATCATCGACACCGCCGGCCGACTGCAGAACAAGTCGAACCTGATGGACGAGCTCGGCAAGATTCGCCGCGTCACCGAAAAGAACCTGCCGGTGGACGAGGTGCTGCTCGTGCTCGACGCCACCACCGGCCAAAACGGCATGGCCCAGGCCAAGGTGTTCGCCGAAGCCATCGGCATTACCGGTGTGGTGCTCTCCAAGCTTGACGGTTCCGCCAAGGGCGGCATCGTGATCAGCGTGCAGAAGGAGCTCGGCGTGCCGGTCAAGCTCGTCGGTCTGGGCGAAGGTCCGGACGATTTGGCACCTTTCGATCCTGAAGGTTTCGTGGACGGCATTCTCGCGTAAGCCAACGTCCACGTTGTGAGAGCGCAAAACGCGCGACTTACCTATAAACCAAGCCCTGAATCATGCTCGAAACATGGTCGGGGCTTCGTCATATCCGTTGGAATCGCGCCAAAATTTCCTCGAGCGGTCGCACGTACGCTTCCAGCCACGCTTAACAATCGCGTAACTTGGCGTAACGAAACCAAAACGAGACCGGTTTTAACTGACAAACTGTTAGCCCCCATAAGGGGGACGGCATTGTAGAGACAAATAAGACGCCGGCCGCACAAAGCCCCCGGTGCCATGAACGAAAGAGAGGGAGGTAGACATGGGAGCGATTGATTCCGGTAACACCGCATGGATTCTGACATCCGCGTCCTTGGTTTTCCTCATGACGCCTGGTGTGGCGTTCTTCTACGGTGGTATGGTTCGCGCCAAGGCCGTACTGAACATGCTGATGCTTGAGGCGGCCGCGCTGTCGGTCACTATGATTATTTGGACTTTGTGGGGTTGGTCCATCGCATACGCCGGTTCCGACATCGGCGGCGTCTTCGGCGACCCGGCCAGCGGCTTCCTGCTGAAGGACTCCATGGTCGCGCAGGATGGTGTGTTCACCGCCACCGGTCTGAACGGCAACAACTACCCGGTTTCCGTGGACGTCGCCTTCCAGGTCGCCTTCGCGATGATTACCGTAGGCCTGATCTGTGGCGCCATCGCCGAGCGTGTGAAGTACAGCACCTGGATGATCTTCGTGGCGCTGTGGGTTACCTTCGACTACGCTCCTATGGCCCACATGGTCTGGAACGGTGGTCTGCTGTCTGCTGACGGCGCCATCTCCAAGGCCATCGGCGCGGCCGCCCACGATTTCGCAGGTGGTACCGTGGTACACATCAACGCCGCAGTCGCCGCCCTGATTATCGTGCTCATCATCGGCAAGCGTAAGGGCTTCGGCACTCAGCCGTTCCGCCCGCACAACGTGCCGTTCGTGATGCTCGGCGCCTTCCTGCTGTGGTTCGGCTGGTTCGGCTTCAACGCTGGTTCCGCCTTCGCCGCCAACGGTACCGCTGGTTATGCTTGGGTTTCCACTTCCGCCGCTACCGCCGCTGCAATGCTTTCGTGGGGCTTCACCGAGAAGATTCGCTCCGGCCACTACACCGCAATGGGTGCCGCTTCGGGTATGGTCGCCGGCCTGGTCGCCATCACCCCGGCCGCCGATGTGGTTTCCCCGCTGTGGGCCATCGTGATGGGTGCCATCGCGGGTGTTCTGACCTGCCTGGCTTGCGGTCTCAAGTTCAAGTTCGGTTACGATGACTCCCTCGACGTCGTCGGCGTACATGGCGTGGGTGGTTTCACCGGCACCATTCTCGTTGGCTTCTTCGGCGAAGGCACCGGTCTGCTGGCTGGTGGCGACTGGCGTCAGCTCGTCGTCCAGCTGGTCATCGCTCTCGTCGCCATCCTCTACTCCGCGGTGATCACCGCGATCATCGCCTTCGCTCTGGAGAAGACCATTGGTTGGCGCGTCACCGAGGCCCAGGAAGTCGGCGGCATCGACCTTGCCGACCAGGGCGAACGTGCTTACGATTTTGCTGGTACTGCCAGCTCCGTCCTCAAGGAGGTGAAGTGAAATGAAGCTGATCACCGCTATCATTCAGCCTCATAAGCTCGACGATGTCAAGGAGGCCCTCGCGGCCGCCGGCGTGCACGGTCTGACCGTGTCCGAGGCCAACGGCTACGGCCGCCAGCGCGGCCACACCGAGGTCTACCGTGGCGCTGAGTACACCGTGGACCTGATTCCGAAGATTCGCGTTGAAGTGCTGTCCGATGACGCGGATGCCGAGACGCTGGTCGGTGTGATCATCAAGTCCGCCGGCACCGGCACCATCGGTGACGGCAAGGTGTGGGTCGCTCCGCTGGACTCCGTGGCCCGCGTGCGTACCGGTGAGACCGGTTCCGCCGCGATCTGATAACACAGACGTCCATGCCTAGAAGGGGATGGACTGCATAGGAAAGGTCCCCGCTCGCCGCGAATTGACGCCGTGCGGGGACCTTTTTGGCAATGAAAGATGAAGCAATGACTTCAGCAGTCGATGGCTTGAAACAACGATTCATGGATATGAGCCAGCCGGATGACGACGGCGTCTACCGGAATGGTGCGACCAAGCGCAAAGCTCGCACGGAACTGGCCATGCAATGCCTCACGGAGCTGTGGAATGCGGCCTGCAAGGATGTCTCTTTCCCTGTGCCCGACTCCGGCATCGGCTTCGCCGCGGTAGGCTCGCTGGCACGTGGCCAACTGGGCCCCAGCTCCGACCTCGACCTGGTCATCATCTACGAGCCTCGCACGTTGAACGACCAGCAGCTCAACGAGTTGGCCAACAAACTCTGGTACCCGCTATGGGACAGCGGTCTGGACCTCGACCACTCCATCCGCACGCGCGCCCAATGCGAGGAAGTCACCGACCATGACCTTCCCGCCGCCATGGGCTGGCTGGACGTGAAGCCCATCGCCGGCGATACCGCTCTGATCACCACCACCGCCACATCCATCCTCGAACGCTGGCGCAAGGCCGCCCGCAAGCGCCTGCCCGAACTGCTCGACTCCGCCAAAGCCCGACTCGACGAATTCGGCCGGCTCCAATACGTCAATCAGCCCGACATCAAGGAGGCCCGTGGGGGTTTGCGCGATGCGGTGCTCGTCTCCGCGCTCGCCGCCTCATGGCTGGCCGACCGCCCGCACGGCATCTACGACGAAGCCGTGGAACGTCTGCTCGACGTACGCGACTGCATCCATCTGGTGGCCGGCAAGGACACCAACCTGATGCTGACGCCCTATCAGGCCAAAGTAGCTGTCATGCTTGGCCTCGCCGATCCGACTTGGCCCGAAAACGAGCGTGCCGCCTACTCGATCGACGATTTGCAGACACTGCTTGCCCGTATCGGCCGGCGCATCTCCTTCTCGCTTGATTCCACCGCATCCCGCGCCGAACATTCGCTGACCCACGAAAAGCCGCGATTCGCGTTCTTCCAGATGTTCTCTCAGCGTTCTGGCGGCAAGCGCGAAGCCCCGCAATTCGACGTGGTGGCTCCCGGCGTGGCCAAGCACGAAGGCGAATTGGTGTTGGCGCCCGGTGCCGAGCCTGCCAAGGATGCCAAGCTGGCATCGCGTATGGCCGTGGCGGCCGGCGAATTCGGTTTGCCCATCAACCCGTCTACCTTGGTTAATCTGAAGCACTGCCCGATTCACGACAACCAGTGGGATGACGAATCGCGCGAGCTGTTTATTCGTCTGCTTGCATGCGGGCCGAATCTTATGGAAGTGTGGGAGAGCATCGATTTCGTGGACATTCCGGGTCGATGGATGCCGGAATGGCTCGGCGTCCGCAACCGTCCGTCCGCCTCGGCCGCCCACCGATACAACATCGATCGGCATATGGTGGAGGTCACGTCGCGTCTGGGGCGCGAGACACCGTCCGGTGGACGGTACGATGACGATCATTTCAAGGCGTTGCTGTTGGCCGGTATTACCCATGACATCGGCAAGCGCGCGTTCGTGGCCGATCACGCCGCCGAGGGTGCCCGCCATGTGCCGGTGATTCTCAAGCGTATGGGCTACGCGCCGGACATCGTCGACTGGGCCACCGTGCTGGTGCGTGAGCATTTGACGCTATCCGAATTTGCCACGGGTAAGGACCCTTATGATCCGGCCGTGGCGGAGGAGTTGGCCGACCGTTTGCACCACGACAAGATGCTGTTGGATATGCTGTTCGACCTGACCCGGGCCGACGGCTCCTCGCTCGGTGCCACCGCCGGTGAGACCATCACCAAGCAATACGGCTGGTCCAAGTGGCGCGAACAAATCGTGCGCGGCATGTATTCCGCTGCCCGCGCCGCGATGTAAACGGAATCGCCCAGCGCTTTGCGCGGCCGATAGCTACTTCATCCATGCGTCCGAACGCATGCGCAGCCCGTTGGACAGGCCGCGCCCGCCCATGAGCACCACGTTGAACGCGGCCCAGAGTACGGCGGTACGCATCAGGTCGCTCGTCAGCGCCGGCGTCACCATATTGGCCAGTATGAGTATGAGCGTCACATACACCACGGCGGTCAGCGTGCATGTGACGGCCAGATAGCGGTAGTCGCGCGCGCCGATAAGAATGCCGTCGATTGCCATCATCCAGCCTTGCAGCGGGAAGAAGATGCCCATCGTCACCATGCCGATGGCAATCAGCGTCTGAATATGTGGCGTAGGGGAGAAGAAGTGCCCGGCGAACAGGCCGACTACCGCAAAAGCCGTGCCGATTACCGCGCCGGTGACCAGTCCCGCACGCCCGGTCGCCCGCGTCAGCCGCCGCGCCTGCTGCACGCTGCCAGCGCCCAGCGTTGTGGCCACCAGCGTCTGGCCGGCGATGCCCACGGAATCCAGCATGTTCATCGCAAAATTCCAAGAGGAGTTCACAGCCTGAAACCCGGCCAACACGGCAGTACCCATGCGCGCGGCACAGGCGACCGTAGTCACCATGGCCGCACGAATCGCCAATGTGCGAATGAACAATGGCAGTCCGTCGCCCCCGGCTGCCGCAATACCGGCCAAACGAGGCCGCAGACTCGCACCATCCGCCCGGGACCACAGAATGGCGGGGATTACCAGGAACAGCCCCATGAACCACTGAGCCACCAGCGTCGCCACTCCGGAGCCGGCAATGCCCCAATTCAGCACAATAACGAACAACACATCAAGCACCGTGTTCACCACCGCGCCGCCCACCGCAGCGATCAGCGTGATACGAACCTTCTGCAAACCTCGGAAAATGCCGTTCGCCGCATATACCATCAGCATGCCTGGCGCGCCCAGCACGATTGCGCGCGTATAGGTCATGGCTTGTTCCAATACTTCGCCCTGACCGCCCAGTGCCCGGCATAATGGCTCGGCAGCCGCGAACAATCCCAATCCCAGCACGGTGCCGATACTCAAGGCCAGCCACAGGCCGTCAATGCCTGCCTGCAGTCCCTCGCGACGACGACCAGCTCCCAGCAGGTGCGCCACCTGCGCAGTGGTCGAGTAGGCCAGGAATATGCATAGTCCGACTGCCGTGAGGATGATGGCGGAGCCGATTGACAGGCCGGCCAACGCCGCATCCCCGATATGGCCGACGATGGCTGTGTCGATAAGGATGAAGGTCGGTTCGGCGATGAGCTGGCCGAAGGTCGGCAGGGCCAGCGCCACGATCCGGCGGTTGATGGAGCGGGCGTCGGTCGGGCCGTTGCTGACGTTTGTGTTTGCGCCGGCATGCGGGGTGCCGAAGCCATCGCGGCGTGTAGTATCGCCGGAACTGGTGGCTTTGGCGTCGGAAGAGTCTATGTGCACGCTCACACGCATATCACGCCTGACCACGTTGCGCAAGCACCTGTTGTGGGCGCGGAATGTTATCCCCAGACTATCCACTAAGTTATCCCCAGTATGTGGATAACTTAGTGGATTATCCCCAGAATTATCCCCAAAATGTGGATAACTTATTTTTCTATCCACATTTTGCTTTCTGCGTGTCGCGGCGCTGACTCATAGGTGAATGAGAAATGAACCGATGCGGGCAGCCGTTTCGTTTCCACGCGATATCGTTCACCTGCCACGCCACATCCTATACTTGAAAGCTATGGCAGAAGGAAGTGAACACTCGTATCAGAATGGGTTCGGCGGTGGCTTGGATCGTGGCGATCGTGGCGACCGTGGCGACCGCGCGGGCCGGGGCGGCGCACAGACGTCGGCGGCGGCCGGCGACCCGATTTTCGACCGTGTGCCCCCGCATGATGACGACGCGGAAATGGCCGTGCTCGGCGGCATGCTGATGAGTAAGGATGCCATCGGCGAGGTCTCGCAGACCATTGACGTCACCGATTTCTACCAGCCCAAGCATCAGACGATCTATAACGCGATCATCGATCTGTTTTCCGCCAGTCAGCCGGTGGACGTGGTGCTCGTGGCCAACCAGCTGTTGGCGGATGGCAACCTCGACAAGGTCGGCGGCGCGGACTATCTGCACAGCCTCGTCGCATCCGTACCGACCGCCGCCAATGCCATGTACTACGCGGAAATCGTCCATCAGCGGGCCATTTTGCGCAATGTGATCGCCGCCGGCACCAAAATCGCCCAGCTCGGTTATTCCGCCGAGGGGTCGCAGGCCGAGGACGTGGTTAACCTCGCCCAGTCCGAGATCTACGAGATGTCGATGGGCAAGGTGCGTCAGGACTATGCCGCCATCGGCCCGGTGGTCCACGACGCGCTCGACCAGCTGGACAAACTGCAGCAGGGTCTCGTCAACAAGGGCGTGCCGACCGGATTCCGCGACATCGACGACGTGACCCAGGGCCTGCAGCCCGGACAGATGGTCGTCGTCGCAGGACGTCCGGCTATGGGTAAGTCCACACTCGGCATCGACTTCGCCCGAGCCGCCGCGTTGCACCACAACATGACTTCCGTGGTCTTCAGCTTGGAGATGAGCAAGGTGGAACTCGCCCAGCGCATCATTTCCGCCGAAACCAATATTCCGATGGCCGCCCTGCGCCGCGCCGACGACATCACCCCCGAACGCTGGAACACCCTGAACCAGTTCTGGACCAAGATGCAGAACGCGCCGCTGTTCATTGACGACAGCCCGAACATGAGCCTCATGGAGATCCGCGCGAAATGCCGTCGCCTGAAGCAGACCAACGATCTGAAGCTCGTGGTCATCGACTACCTGCAGCTCATGACCTCGGGCAAGGCCGTGGAATCCCGCCAGCAAGAGGTATCCGAATTCTCCCGTGCCCTGAAGCTCTTGGCCAAGGAACTCGAAGTGCCGGTTGTGGCCTTGTCCCAGCTGAACCGTGGCCCGGAAATGCGTAACGACAAGAAGCCGCAGCTCTCCGATTTGCGTGAATCCGGCTCAATCGAACAGGACGCCGACGTGGTGTTCCTGGTCCACCGCCCGGACTTCTACGACAAGGAAGACCGCCCCGGCGAGGCCGACATCATCATGGCCAAGCACCGTAACGGCCCGACCGAAACCTTCCACCTCGCCTTCCTCGGTGCCACGTCCAAATTCAAGGACATGCCGCAGGACTACAACAGCAATCAGGGGGTGTGAGGATGGCAAACAACGTTTCACGCGATGTTCCGCAAGACCAATCGTCCGTGGCACAGGCCCGCAAACCGTGGTATGCGTTCGCCACCGTGGCCGCAGGCCGCTTCGTGCGGTTTGCATCCCGCGTCACCAAACATGGCGGTTCGGCTTTGCCCGGCAAAGTCGTAGAAAAGATTGACCCTGGCTTCCTGACCCGTACGCTCGGGCAGTTGCCGCTTGGCGTGGTATTGGTGTCCGGCACGAACGGCAAGACCACCACCACCCGCATGGTCGCCTCGATGCTTTCCGATCTGGGATTGAAGGTGTTCACCAATCCGACCGGCTCGAACTTCGTGCGCGGCGTGGTTTCCGCACTGCTTACCGAAGTCACGCTCGGCGGCAAATTGGACGCGGACATCGCCGTACTTGAGCTCGATGAGGCGTACGCCGTCCACTTCGTCAAGCAGGTCAAGCCCCGTTATGCCCTATTGCTCAACGTGATGCGCGATCAGCTTGACCGATTCGGTGAAATCGACACCACGGCCAAACTGCTCAGCCACGTGGCTGCGGCGACTACCGGCACTGTGGTACTGAACCGCGAGGACCCGCGTATCGCCGCGCTCGCCGCAAAGGCCCCGGCTGGCACCACAGTGCGATACTTCGGCCTCGCCGACGATCTGCGCCACTATTTCCCGTCCGATGACGATATGGCCACGACCGTGTCGGTGGAAGGTGTGGCCGGGCCGCTCCCTTCAGTCAGTACTCCCCTCAGTCCGCTTCGCGGACAGCTCCCCTCGAAGAGGAAAGCTGCCGCAGGCACGGCAGAACTCCCCGCTGACGTGACACTTACCGCCGTGGGCGACCACAAGGCCACCTTCCAGATGGACGGCCAGGACTACGCCACCGACGTCAAACTTGAAGGCGTCTACAACTTGTACAACGCGGCCGCCGCGCTCGCCGTGGTACGTGCGGTGATGCAAGACAATGCCGCCGCATCCAAGGCCACCGCCGCAGCCAACGCCTGCGCCGTGTCCGCCGACGAGCTCATCGCCGCCGTTTCCCGCGTCACGCCGGCTTTCGGCCGTGGCGAGGTCATCGACGTCAACGGTTCCCCGGTCGAACTGCTGCTGGTCAAGAACCCGATGGGCTTCCGCCTCTCGCTCGCCAGCTTCGACCCGGCCAACGCGGACACCATGATCGCCATCAACGACGAATACGCCGACGGCCGCGACATGAGCTGGCTATGGGACGTGGACTTCACCTCTTTGCGCGCGTCCGGTGTCGCCATGGTCTCCGGCGTGCGCGCCTGGGACATGGCACTGCGCTTGGGGTATGACCAAGTGCCAGTCGCCGATACGAACACCGACCTCGAACAGGCCGTCACCGCATTCGTCAACGCCAATCCCGGCACACGCAAGCACATCTACTGCACCTACACCGCCATGCTCAAAACCCGCGCCGTACTGGGCCGCATCACCGAAGTACGGGACGCTGGCGTGGGCAAGTAACTATCCCCTAGCGCCCGCGCGCCACCTCCCGCCTGCGGGAGGACATGGTGGGGAATAAGACTTCCCCTTAGCGGGAAGACATCGACAAGGAGAACGTGACATGGCCAGAACAATCGATGTGGTGTCCCTGTATCCCAAAGACATGAACATCTACGGCGATTCCGGCAACGTGCTGACTATCCGCCGCCGGCTGGAACTGTACGGTTACGAACCGGTCGTCCACCAGTACAATCAAGGCGACGACTGGCCCGACCAGGTGGACCTTATTCTGGGAGGCGGCGGCCAAGACACCGGCCAGAAGAAAATCATCGACGACTTCTACCATCGCGCCGACCTGCTGCGCTCGCTTGCCGCAGACGGTACGCCGATGCTGATGATCTGCGGCCTGTACCAGCTGTTCGGCGAGTACTTCGAAACCGTGGACGGCACCCGTCTGGATGGCATCGGCGTTATCGGTGCTTATACCGTGGGCCAGAACGTGCGTATGATCGGCAATCTTGTTGCGCATTCCGACCAGTTCGGCGATGTGATTGGCTACGAGAACCACTCCGGCCAGACCTTCCTGCGCGAAGGCGTTCAGCCACTCGGCACCGTCGATCAGGACAGCCGAGGCAACAATGGCGAAGATCATACCGAGGGCGCGCGCGTGCACAACGTGATCGGCACCTACATGCACGGCTCGTTGCTGCCTAAAAACCCCGCCATCAGCGATTTCCTTATCGAAACCGCCGTGACTCGTCGTTACGGTACGTTCGATACGTCCGATCAGACCCCCGAACAAGCCAAGGAGCTCGCCTGGATCGATCAAGTAGCCACCAACGCGCGCAAGGCTGCCGCCGAACGTCCTCGGTGAATTCTCGGTGAGGCCTCGGTAAGTACCAATCAGCGAAAAATCAGTCGAAATCAGTCTGAGGGTCTAGTACATTGCCCTGTTGTTTGCGCTAGGCTTGGTGGTACGAGACATGGCACCAGGCCATGTCGGACCTCGAAGGAGGGGTATCATGGCTGATTTTAATCTTTTGGGTGATGGCCTGCGCAAGGTCCTGCTGGCAGGCATCGGAGCCCTTGCTACCGGATATGAGAAGAGCAGCGAGCTCGTCGACGAACTCGTCAAGAAGGGTGAGATTACGGTCGAGCAGGGCAAGGCGCTGAACACCGAGCTCAAGCGCAAGGTGAGCGAGACGGTGGATGACGCCAAGAAGGCCGCCGCCGAAGCCGGCGACAAAGCTGCTGCCGCAGCCGACACCAGTGCCGCCGACAAGCCCGCTGACGAGGGCAAGGCCGAGTGACCAAGCCCACACGCACTACGCCGGAATCAGAGTCGACCCCGCTTTCCAGCAGGGTCGACCCTATTCTGACGCCTGCGAAAGCCGAACGTGAGGCGGCGGCGAACCGGTCCGTCGACACGTCGGACACGCTCAAGCAGACCGTTACCAAGGCGACTCCGAGCGTATCCGACGAAACGCTGGCACTATTCGGACGCAGGAACGATTTCGCCACGCGCTACCATCTGACGCGCCGTGGCAAGATCAAACGACTGGGGCAGATCACCAGAATCGTCGAGCAATTCGACGTGCTGCACGGCCTGACTCCGGTCAAGATGCGCCTAATGTTCGAGGCGCTCGGTCCCACGTTCGTCAAAGTGGGCCAGATTCTGTCGATGCGCTCCGAGATTCTGCCGCAAAGCTTCTGCGACGAACTCGCCAAACTGCGCGCCGACGCCGACCCAATGCCGTATTCCACGGTGTTGGATGTGCTTGCCACCGAATACGGGCGTCCCGCCGACGAGGTGTTCGCGCATATCGACCCCAAGCCGTTGGGCTCTGCTTCACTGGCGCAAGTGCATCGCGCCACGCTGAAAACCGGCGAAGATGTGGCCATTAAAGTGCAGCGCCCGGGTGTGCGCGAAATCATGGCCCAGGACGTCTCCATCATGCGCTCCATAGCCAAGGCCGCCACTAAGGTGATTCGCACCTCACAGATCGTGGACCTGAAGGGCGTGGTCGAGGAGCTGTGGGACACCTTCGAATCGGAGACTGACTTTCTGATCGAGGCCCGCAATCTCGCCGAATTCAAGCGTTTCGCCGCCCGATTCAAATACATGGACTGCCCGACGGTGTACGCCGAACTGTGCACCGAGCATGTGGTGGTCATGGAGTACATCGACGGCATCTCCGTCTCCCACCCGGGCCAGCTCATCGACGCCGGTTATGACTTGAAGGAGATCGGCACCAAGCTCGTCGACAATTACGCCACACAGATTCTCGACGACGGCTTCTTCCACGCCGACCCACATCCCGGCAATATCCTCATCCGGGGCGGCCAGATCATACTTATCGACCTCGGTATGACCGGTCGGCTCGACCAGCGCACCCGTGCAGTCCTCAAAGAAATGATTTTCGCCGTCGCCAAACAGGATTCGCCCGCTCTGGCCGAGGGGCTGCTGCGATTTGCCGGCACCGAGGCCGATCCGGAGGACTATCCCGCGCTATTGGCCGATCTGGACGTGATCGTCAAGGAATTCGGCACCGTGGATCTGGCCGAACTGGACATTGCCGCTTTCCTGACCGCACTGACGCAGATGGCCGGCCGCCACAACATCGAGGTGCCCAGTACGGTGACCACCGTCGGCCGCGCGTTGGTTACGCTCGAAGGCTTACTGGACGAGTTCATTCCTGATGTGAATATGATCGAAATCATCTCCGACCATATCGCCACGTCGAAATCGCTGAAGAACGCCACCAAAGACGAGATCAAGTCGCTGGGCGTTGAGGGGCATCAGGCTTTGCATGCCACGCTCGGCACCATGACCGAACTCAAGACCGTGGCCCGTATGCTGACCCGTGGTCAGTTGCGCGTCAACATGGAACTGGTCGGCTCCGAAGAGCCGTTCCAGCTGCTTTCGGATATGGCGAATCGTCTGACGATGGCCCTGATTGTGGTCGGTTTGTTCGTTGGTTCGTCGATTGTCTACTACGCCGGCATGAAGCCGATTATCTTCGGCATTCCGGTCATCGGCTTCATGGGCTACGTCGTGGCCTTCGCCCTCGGCGTATGGATCGTCATCGACATCTACTTAAAGGGCCGCAAAACCAAGAAGCGATGAGGCGCCGGCGCAACGCCTTCCCGTATGGGTATGATGGAATGTCGATTCACCGGGGAGAACAGCAATGACGGCATACATGGAGCATAAGGACCTGACGAACGAGGTCATCGAGCGCGGGCGCGCGAATGAGATCGCCGATGGCGTGCATCGGGTGCTCGACCGTATCGCCGAGGCTGAGGCCGTCGCCGGTCGCAGGAGCGGGTCGGTGCGGCTGCTGGCCGCCACCAAGACCCGTGACGTGGGTGAGATCCTGGCCGCGATCGACGCCGGCGTGCGCTGCATCGGCGAGAACCGTCCCCAGGAGGTCACCGTCAAGGCCCCGGGCCTGGCGAAGCGCCTGGCCGAACGAGGGTATGCGCTGGGCGTGGTCCGCGACGCCGCTTCGGGCGATGATGCCTTGGCCGGGGCCGGACGGCATGTCCCGTTCCATCTCATCGGCCAGTTGCAAGCCAATAAAATCGGCAAGGTGTTGCCGGCGGTGGACACCATCGAATCCGTGGATTCCATCGAACTGGCGGAGAAGATCGCCCGCCGCGCCACCATGCGCGGCATCACGGTCGGCGTGTTGCTGGAGGTGAACGAATCCGGCGAGGAATCGAAGTCCGGCTGCGCACCCAGCCACGCCATCGACTTGGCTCAGCGCATCGGTGCGATGGGCGGACTGCGCTTGCAGGGATTGATGACTATTGGTGCCCATGTGGATGATGAGCGCACGATTCGTGCGGGCTTCGCGCATCTGCGCCGCACGCGTGACCAGATTCTTGCCTCCGGTGCCGAAGGCACGGCCGACTGCACCGAACTGTCAATGGGCATGACCCACGACATGGCCTACGCCATCGAAGAAGGCTCCACCATCGTGCGCGTCGGCACCGCCATCTTCGGCGAGCGCGCTTTCATCTGATTGGAGCTATACGAAAAACGCCGCTTGATCAATAGTCAAGCGGCGTTTTTTCGTAAGGATTTTCGGCGTATCAATCACGCATAGATATTGCGCGGACGCATGTCTTCGGGCAGGCCGTCGAGCAGAATCGCCACAGAACCTTCCTCGAACACGGAGCGAATACCCGCGGCCAGCAGCGGTGCGCAAGATAGCACGGTCATATTCGGCAGGCGCTTCTCTTCAGGAATCGGCACGGTGTCCATAAACACGATTTCATGCGCGCCACAGTTGGCCAGTCGCTCCACGGCCGGGCCGGAAAGCAAGCCATGAGTGGCGACCAAGGTCACCGACTTGGCGCCGGATTCGTTCAGTGTGCGCACGGCTTCGCAGATAGTACCGGCGGTATCGACCATGTCGTCGATGACCACGCAGTCGCGGCCGTCGACATCGCCGATAATGCCATGTGCCTCGGCATGGTTCGGGCGGGTGATATCACGCTGTTTGTGGATGAACGCCAGCGGCAGATTGCCTAGCTTGGCGGCCCACTGTTCGGACACCTTGATACGGCCGGCATCCGGGGACACGATGGTGGTGTTGCCCAGATCAAGGGTGGAACGCACGTAATCGAGCAGCACCGGCATGGCGGTTAGATGATCGACCGGACCATCGAAGAAACCCTGCTCCTGAGCGGCGTGCAAATCGACCGTCATAATGCGGTCGGCACCGGCGGCGTGGAACAGATCGAAAATCAGACGGGCGGTGATGGGCTCACGACCGCGGTGCTTCTTATCCTGGCGCGAGTAGCCGAGGAAGGGCGCCACCACGGTAATCGACTTGGCGGAGGCGCGCTTCAAAGCGTCGATCATGATGAGCTGTTCCATGATCCACTTGTTGATATCGCCCGAATGACACTGCAGCACGAACACGTCCGCACCACGCACCGGTTCGGTGAAACGCACGTACATCTCGCCATTGGCAAAGTCATAGGACGTGGTTTCGAGGATTTCGGTTCCCAAGCATTCGGCCACCTTCTCAGCTAGCTCGGGGTAGGCGCGGCCCGTGACCAATACGAGTCGTTTATCCGGAGTGCCTTCAAGAATCGCCGACATGCTTTCGCATCCTTTTGTGTTGCAGTGTTTTTAGCCTTAACCAGTGTACTAGCACCCCACCGCAGCGCGTGCCGTGAAGTGGGGCTGTGTTGTAAGAGTGCTGCAATCGTTGATGAACATGCGGCACTGTCCCGCCCTGACCATAAGATGGGTAAGTTGCTCACAGGGTGAAGTGCATCTGCATCGCCCTATGATTAACACGCATACACACTCCTGCCACGGAACGTCCGTGGCCGAATAGTCCGAAGGAGGTGGGTGATGTCTGCGCACAAGTACGAACTGATGTTCATCGCCGATCCTGAGCTGGATGAGCGCGGTCTGAAGAAGCTGACCGAGCAGTATCTGGAACTCGTCACCAAGGAAGGCGGCTCTTTCGATGAGCCCGATTACTGGGGCCGTCGCAAGCTCGCCTATGAGATTGCCGGTAAGACCGAAGGCAACTACGTCGTGGTGAAGTACACCGCCGAGCCCGCTACCAGCGATGAGCTCGACCGTGTTCTGAACCTCAACGAATCCGTGATCCGTACGAAGATCCTTCGTAAGGGCTGAATCAAGCGTTTAGCCAGCTGAACAGCTGGTATTCAAGGTAAGTAAGAAGGACCGTTATGGCAGGCGAAACCGTCATCACCATCGTGGGCAACCTCACTGCGGACCCCGAGCTGCGCACTATTGGCAGCGGCGCGACCGTGGCGAGCTTCACGATTGCTTCTACCCCGCGAACCTGGAATCGTCAGACCAACCAGTTCGAGGATGGTCAGGCGCTGTTCATGAGGTGCTCCGCTTGGCGTGATCTGGCCGACCACTGCGTTCAGTCCCTGAAGAAGGGCATGCGCGTGATTGCCACCGGTCGCCTCCAGCAGCGTTCCTATCAGGCACAGGATGGTTCCCAGCGAACCGTCGTGGAGATGCAGCTCGATGAAATCGGGCCCTCCCTGCGTTACGCCACCGCACAGGTGACCCGCCAGTCGTCCGGTCAGGGCGGCTTCCAGGGTCGTTCCGGTGGTCTCCAGGGTGGTCAGCAGCCTAATCAGGGCTATGGCAACCAAGGTGGCCAGGGCGGTTACAACGGTGGCTATCAGGGTGGTGGCGCTGGATACTCCCAGCAGCCTGCCGCTCCCACCAACCCGTCCGCTCCTGCGGCCGACCCGTGGAGCAATGCCGGTGCATCTGATGCCGGTAGCTTCTCCACGTTCGGCGCTTCCTCCGATTTCGGCGGCGGCGACGATTCCGACCCGGAGTTCTGATCAGTACTTACCTCCCCGCTGCCAGCAGCAATCAATATCAAGATTTATAAGGAGAACATCATGTCACGTAAGAGGCCGCAACCGCCGGTCAAGCCGTTCAAGAAGAAGCCGAACCCGCTGAAGGCCGCCAAGGTCACCGAGATCGATTACAAGGACGTCGCGCTGCTGCGCAAGTTCATTTCCGATCGCGGCAAGATTCGTTCCCGTCGTATCACCGGCGTGACCGTGCAGGAACAGCGCGAGCTCTCCAAGGCGATCAAGAACGCCCGCGAGATGGCCCTGCTGCCGTACGCCACCTCGGGTCGCTGAGTTAGGGAGGCTTTGAACAATGGCTGAAACCAAGGTTATTCTCACCAAGACCGTGTCCAACCTGGGCCACTCCGGTGACGTTGTCGACGTGAAGGCCGGCTACGCCCGCAACTACCTGTTCCCGCAGGGCCTCGCTTTCGCGTGGACCAAGGGTGCTGAGGCTCAGATCACCGCTATGAAGCGCGCTCGTCTGGCCAAGGCCGTCGCTACCCGCGAGGACGCCGTCGCCGCTAAGGCCGCCATCGAGGGCACCACCGTCGAGATCGCCGCCAAGGTGTCCGAGTCCGGCAAGCTGTTCGGTGGTATCTCCAACGAGGCCATCGCCATCGCTCTGTCCGACAAGGCCGCGGTGAACCCGAAGGCCATCGAGGTCGAGACCATCAAGACCACCGGCGATTTCCCCGCCAAGGTGGCCCTCCACCCGGAGATCACCGCTTCCTTCTTCGTGAAGGTCGTGGCCGAGTGAGTCATTCCGGCCTAGTGCTGGAATCACACAGACCAAGAGTCTGAGCTTAAGCATCATCCCCCGTGCGGTTCGCGCCGCATGGGGGATTTTTGTATTGGTGTTTAAAAACGCTGGAAATAGGCGCGACACGCCGAGAGTTGCATCCGCTTCAAATCTGAGTATATTTAACACCTGTTGCAAGGAACACTTCAACATCTAACCAAGCCCCTGTAGCTCAGTTGGTTAGAGCAGCTGACTCTTAATCAGCGTGTCCAGGGTTCGAATCCCTGCGGGGGCACAGACAACCGGAATCGAAAGATTCCGGTTTTTTGTTTTTTCCAGCATCAGTCCGTAGCTGGTGCGGAAAGGCCGTCTTCGCGCGTGACGGCCGGACGTGTAAGGAGCGGCGTCATGTCTCAGATATTCGCGTTCACCGTATCCGACCCCGAAGGCATGCACGCCCGCCCAGCTGGCCGGTTGGTTGCCAAAGCGCGGGAATATGAGTCGAACATCACCGTTGCCTACGGCGGCAAATCCGTGGATGCCAAGCGTATCTTCGGTGTTATGGGACTTGATGTTCAACAAGGTGACGAGGTTACGGTTCGGGTGCAGGGCAACGATGAAGCTGTCGCTGCCGCAGAGTTCGAGCGATTCCTCAAGGAGCACCTGTAATGAGAACGATACAGGGCGTCGGCGTATCCGCTGGCATTGCTATCGGCACGGTCCGCGTGCTCGCCGCCGCCGATCATGCTGTAGAACGCCGCGTAATCGACGATCCGCAGGCTGAGATGGATCGATTCCGCGCGGCCCGTGACATGGCCGTCGCTCAGCTCAAGCAACTGCGTGACAACGTCGCCGCTGAGTTCGGCGAAAACAAGGCCGAGCTGTTCGACGCCCATCGGCTTATGCTCCAGGACCCGGACTATGCGGGATGCGTCGAAGGTTTGATTGCGCAAGACAAGGTGAACGCCGAATTTGCGGTGAAGAGCGTCGCCGAACAGTTCGCCGCCATGTTCGCTGCGATGGATAGCTCGACCATGCAGGCTCGAGCCGCTGATGTCGAGGATGTTTCTCGCCGCGTGATGAACGTGCTGCAAGGCAAACGCGATAGCACGGCGCAGGATGGCAGTATACAAGGCGATGCTGTGCAGAACGGGATTGCGCAGAACGGCGAAAGCCACATCATCTTCGCCCAAGATCTTGCTCCCAGCGAGACCGCGCAGCTCGACCGCGCTAAGGTTTTGGGCCTCGTGACCGCCAAGGGCTCAGCGAACTCGCACACCGCGATTCTGGCGCGCACGATGGGCCTGCCCGCCATCACCGGTATCGGCGACGCCTTCGACCCGACTGATGACGGTCACGTTGCCGTAATCGACGGCGCCAGCGGTGCGGTGTTCGTCGACCCGGACGAGGCCACGCTGACCGAGTGCCAGCGCAGGAAGGCCGAAGCTGAGGAACACCTGAGCCTACTACCGAAGCTCAAAGGCAAGCCCACCGAAACCAAGTCCGGTCAGCGGGTCCACCTGTACGCCAACATCAGCCGTCCCTCTGACGTAGCCGCCGTGCTGGCCAACGATGCTGAGGGCATCGGCTTGTTCCGCAGTGAGTTCCTGTATCTGGAACGCGAGGACTGGCCGACCGAGGAATTTCAGTTCGATGCATACAGACAAGTCGCACAGGAGATGGGCGACCGTCCGGTCATCATCCGCACACTCGACATCGGCGCGGACAAACAGGTCGACTACTTCAATCTGGACCACGAGGATAACCCCGCGCTTGGTTACCGGGCAATCCGCATCTGCCTGACCCGCCCGGAGATTTTCAAAGTCCAGTTACGCGCATTGTTGCGCGCCTCAGCATACGGCAATATCGCCATTATGCTGCCCATGATCACCTCGGTGCAGGAGGTGCGCGACGCCAAGCGGATTCTTGAAGAAGCCAAAAGCGAGCTGCGCGGCGAGCACACCGACTTCAACGAGAGTATCCAGATCGGCGTCATGATCGAGACGCCTGCGTCGGTCATCATGGCCGACGAGCTGGCCGCCGAAGTCGATTTCTTCTCCATCGGCACCAACGACCTGACCCAGTACACGCTGGCCTGTGACCGTCAGACCCCGAGTCTCGAACGCTTTGCCGACCCGCATTCACCAGCTGTGCTGCGCATGATCCAGATGACTATCGAGGCTGCCCATCGTCATGGCATCTGGTGCGGCATCTGCGGCGAGCTTGGCGCAGACCTGAGCCTGACCGATACGTTCCTGTGCCTAGGAATCGACGAACTGTCCGTCTCGCCCACCAGCGTCCTACCCCTGCGCAACGTCATTCGCAACCACTGAGAGTCAAGGTCGCTTCGGCTGATTCCGGTGGCTTTCTGGGCATTGCATTCGGCTGGACATTCGACATCGCATCCTGCCGGCATTTCGTCGTGGGGCAAAGTGTACAATCGCCACGTTTGCTTTCGCGCCCAGCGTAAATCGCGTCGCCGGCTCCGCGAACGGATTTCCAATCACACAGAATGCCGTGAACAGTCAGCCATGCCTGTTGCGCGGCGAAGAGAAAAGAAGAAGCAGTGGATTATCCTCTCTTTACCAAGCTGGCCGCCGAGTTCTTCGGCACCGCCATTCTGATGATCTTCGGCAACGGCTCCGTGGCCAACGTCGAGCTCAAGAACACCAAGGGCCACCACGCCGGCTGGCTGAACATCGCCATGGGCTATGGCTTCGGCGTCATGTTCCCGGTGCTCATGTTCGGTGGCGTATCCGGCGCTCATATCAACCCGGCCATGACCCTTGCTCAGGCCATCAACGGCCTGTTCCCCTGGAATGAAGTGCTGCCGTACATCGTCGCCCAGCTGCTCGGCGCCCTGCTTGGCCAGCTCATCGTCTACATCACTTACTACCCGCACTACCAGGAGACCGAGGACGCCGAGGCGATTCTGGGCACCTTCTGCACCACTGACGCGGACAACAAGAAGGTCAACTACTTCCTCAACGAGATGTTCGGCACGCTCGTGCTGGTGTTCGGCGCACTGTGCTGCCTGACGCTGCCGTGGGGCAAGGCCGACGACGCCGCATCCTCCATCGTGGTCGGCTTCATTGTGTGGGGCCTCGTGACCTCCATGGGTGGCCCGACCGGCCCTGGCCTGAACCCGGCCCGTGATCTCATGCCGCGACTGCTGCACGCCATCCTGCCGATTCCGAACAAGGGCACCTCCCGCTGGGGCGAAGCCTGGATCCCGGTTGTGGCCCCGATTGTCGGTGCCATTATCGGTGTCTGGCTGTACGTGTTCTTCTTCGCCAGCTGATTCGTTGATTGATTCATGCATGCAAATGGCCTCCGCTCGTTTTGGGCGGAGGCCATTGTCGTTGAATCAGGTAAACGCAGAGACTACTGCTCCAGGAACACCTGCGGGGCCTTCATGAAGTTCGTGGCGCAGTGTTCGCCGCAGAAGTAATAGGGCTTGCCCTCATACTCGCGCGTGATCGCGTCGGCATTCACCGCCACGGTCATGCCGCACACCGGGTCGGTGGCGGTTTCGCCGTCGGTCGGGGTGACGTGGTGCATGTGCATTCCCATATCCATAGTGTTCTCCTTGTTGGTTGGATTATTGGATTGGTCGGATACGTGATTGGTTGGATTCAGCGTGGTGCGATCGTCGATGATGATGGTCGGCTCGTGAGGCGCGTTGGATGTGGTGGAGCCGGTGATGTTGGCGGCGTTGGCTGATTCGGCCGATCCGGCTGATTCGATATCCGCCGTGCTGTTGCCCGAGCCAGCGGTGCTATCGGCAGCACCCACGTTGATATTCGCCCCATGCAGCCGGTTCGCGTTCAGCACCAGGCACACCGAGCTCAACGCCATCGCCAGACCCGCGATCATCGGGCTCAACAGCCAGCCGGTGAACGGGTAGAGTGCGCCGGCGGCCACCGGAATGCCGATGACGTTGTAGCCGAACGCCCACCCCAGATTCTCGCGGATGTTGCGCATCGTGGCGTTGGACAGGTTGATGGTCTTGATGACGCCGCGCAAGTCGCCGCTCATCAAGGTCACGTCCGCCGACTGCATCGCCACGTCCGTGCCGGTGCCGATGGCGATGCCGAGATCCGCCTGGGCCAGCGCGGGGGCGTCGTTGATGCCGTCGCCCACCATCGCAATCAGAGTGCGGGATTGCGCGGCCGTGCGGGAGGCGCCATCCGCGGACTTGGCGGCGGCCTCGTCGCGTTCGCGCTGCAGTTTGGCGATCCAGTAGGCCTTGCCGTCCGGCTTGACCTCGCAGATCACCGTATCGATGCCGACTTCGCGGGCGATGCTCCCGGCTACCTCGGCCTTGTCGCCCGATAGCATCACCGTGCGGATGCCGCGTGCGCGCAACGCCGCGATGGCCTCGCGCGAGCCTTCCTTGACTGTGTCCTGCTCGTAGCTCGGCTTGTCCCAGTCGGCGGCCGCGTCCACCACGCCGCGCGTGATGGTGCCGGTCTTGTCGAACACCACGGTGCCGATGCGACGCGCCTGTTCCAGCGCCTTGGCGCTGGTGACCAGCACGCCGTTGGTGGCGCCCAAGCCCAGTGAGACCGTCACCGACAGCGGCGTGGCCAGTCCCAGCGCGCACGGGCAGGCGATGATCAGCACGCTGACCGCGGTGACCAGCGCATGCGCCAGTTGCGGCACCGGGCCCAGTGACACCCAGATGGCGAACGTCCAGATGGCGATGATCATCACCGCCGGCACGAAATACCGGGCGATCTTATCGGCCAGCTGCTGCACCGGCGCCTTGGTCGCCTGGGCGCGGGCCACCATCGCCGCGATCTGCGAGAGTACCGTGTCCGCGCCGACTTGGGTGGCGCGCATCACGCAGTCGCCCTTGAGCAGCACGGTGGCCCCGGTTACCGGATCGCCGACGGTTTTGGAAACCGGCTTGGATTCGCCGGTGATCATCGATTCGTCGATATGCGCCTCGCCGGCCACGATGATGCCGTCTGTGGGCACGCGCTCGCCGTTCTTGACGACCAGCAGGTCGCCGGTGGCGATGGCGTCGATGTCGGTGTCCGTGAAATACGCCGGATTGCGCCATTCGATGCCGTCCACATTGTCTGCGGAAGTGGCGTTGAGTTTGTGCGCGGTGCGCGGGCGCAGTTTGATGAGCGACTGCACCGCCTTGCCGGTGCCTTCGCGGGCCTTGGTTTCCAGAAGGCGGCCGACCAGCACCAAGGTGATGACCACGCCAACCGATTCGAAATACGGTTCGCGCGAGCCTTCCGGGAACACCCACGGGGCGATGCAGGTCACCAGCGAATACAGGTAGGCGGCCGAAGTGCCCAGTGAGACCAGCGAATTCATGTCGGGGGAGTGATGCGCCAACGCGGGGAAGCCGACCGTGTGGATCGGACGCCCGCAGTAGAACATCACCGGCGTGATCAGGATGGCCTGCAACCACGGGTTCACCATCCAATGCGGCACCAGCGTGGGATTGGCCATATGCAGCATGGTGACGGCGAATACCGGCAACGTCAGTACCGCGCCCACAATCACCAGCTTCGTCAGCGCCTTGATCTCATTGGCGCGTTCAGCCGCCTCTCGTCGATCGGCCTCCGCCGCATCCACGGCGGTGGGTGCCGTATACGAAGCATCAGGATGAGGAAGGGGTGTGTTCTCATCCGAGCCGTCCTCTCCCTCAACCTTCAACATCCCATGCACCATATTCATGCCGCACGCAAACGGATACTCGCCCGGCGGCAACGCCGGCAGTTCCACGTCGGTGGTGGCGTTGCCCGGCAGCATGGCGTCAAGTCCCAGATCAGCAAACACCACATGCGAGGTGCATTCGCCGGTCTCCTGCCGGTCGAAGGCTAGTGTGATCGGCGTACCCGCACGCATGCTCACCACGGCGGGGGAGTACCCGCCCTTGACGGTGATTGTTGCGGATTGGCGTTCGCCGGAAGCGTCCATGGCCCCGGCCGTTGCCTTCTGCGTTCCGAAGAAGAATCGCAGGACCAGCCATGTCAATGCGGCCGCCACTATCAGCGCCGCGATGGTCGAGAAAATGCTGAACTCCATAACTGTTCCTTCCCACTCCTGATGTACTGAACAACAGTGTATACCCTATACCCCTAGAGGGTATATAATGGGGTGTGTTCAGCTGACGGATAAGTATCAGGGGGTTTGCGATGCATGGTTATGACGAAGACAAGGCCAAGGTCATCGCACGATTACGCCGTATCGAAGGGCAGGTGCGCGCCGTCACGCAGATGGTGGAGGATGACAAATACTGCATCGATATTCTGACGCAGATTTCGGCGTCGAATTCGGCGCTGAAATCCGTGGCGTTATTGCTGCTGGACGATCATCTCAACCATTGCGTGCGGCAGGCGTCGGTCCAGGGCGGCGAGGTGGCCGATGGAAAACTTGCGGAGGCTTCCGCGGCCATTGCGCGTCTCGTCAAATCGTGACGAGTTCTGCCGCATGATGACGCGCGCTGGCAAATCATGAAAGGCCGTCTGGCGCTCGGATACGACACAGCATAATAACGGTTGATGCTCGACTGTGATAAGGCCAAGCGTCCAATGTGGGCTGCTGAGCGTCCGTTTAACGGCTTGAAATCGTCGAGTTCGGTAAAAATTTACCGTCATTCACCATCGATGACATACTGGGTACCATGTTTGAGCAAATAGGAACCGTGATTATCGTCATCGTCGTGCTAGTGGTTGGTGCAGGGCTTGGCCTCTTCGCCGGCTTCGTGCTGGGGCGCCATAAGGGTCAGGAGATGGCTCGAGGCGTCAAAAGCGAGGAGCTGGAGGAGGCCAAGACCTCGCTGGAGAATGCGCGATTCGAGAATGCTGAGCTCAGTGCTCGCAATGCTGCCGCACAGGCTCAGATTGAAGGCGTGAACCAGCAATTGGCTTTCGCCAAGTCACAACTTGCCCAGGCGCAGCAGGCTGAGCAGATTCGCATTCAGCAGGAACGTGAGCGTGCGGCTGCGGAGGCGGAACGGAAGCGTCAAGCGGATGCTCGGGACGCCGAGGCCAAGCGTGCTGAACAGGAAGCACGTTTGAAAGAACAGAGCAAGGTGCTCGAGGCGCTTGCGCCAGTGGCCAAAAATCTTGATACCTTGCAGAACAAGGTCACGCAGATCGAAGAGGGCCGCAAGAGGGAAATGGGCGCATTGGGAGCCCAACTCAAGGGGCTCAACGACCAGCAGGCCCGTTTGGACAAGGAGACCAGCTCCCTGTCCGCCGCATTGCGCAACAACAAGGTGCGTGGCGCGTGGGGCGAGGCCCAGCTCAAGAACATTGTCGAATCCGCCGGATTGCTGGAACATGTCGATTTCGATACCCAGGTGGTGGTCACGGATGCCGATGGGCGTACGTTGCGCCCGGATATGATCGTGCACCTGCCGGGAGGCAAGACCATTCCGATTGATGCCAAAGTGCCTTATGCCGATTACCAGCGTGCCTGCGAAATCCCGGACACCGCCAGCCCCGAGGATATTGCCCGCCGCGATGATTTGCTGCGGTCCCATGCCAAGGCGTTGCGCGAGCATGTACGTGCTCTCGGCGAAAAGGCCTATTGGAATGCCTTTGATGTGGCACCCGATTTTGTGGTGGCCTTCATCCCCAATGAGGCACTATTGCAGGCCGCGCTCGAAGCCGATCCCACACTGATGGATGATGCGTTCTCTCGCAAAGTGGCGCTCACCTCGCCGGTCACGCTGTGGGCCGTGCTGAAATCCGTCGCCTATGCCTGGCAGCAGCAGTCGCTCACCGATGACGCCAAGCAGCTGTTCGATCTGTCCCGAGAACTGTACGAACGGTTCTCCACGTTGGGTGATTATGCCATCAAATTGGGCACCCAGATTACTAAGACGGTCAGCGCCTACAACAAGTTCGCGTCCAGCTTGGAACGCCGTGTGTTGCCCACCGCTCGCAAGCTGCAAAAAATCGAACCGACCAAGATCATCGAGGAAGTACCGATCATCGAATCAGATAAAGGCAATGTGAGCGAACTGTCCGCCCCTGAAGTGGTGCCGGCCGATGAGGGTGATACTCATCTGACTGCCTCAGGCGATAGTCTGGAGTCATGACTGAATCTGGATTCCGCCCCACTGGTACCCCGGACCTCGCCGTCGCGAAGAGCCATAATGACTTTGCCATGCTGGAGCCGCGTGAGCAGCTAGCCACCTTGCTGAGGGAGCATGTGGTGGGCCGTCCGTTCTCCGAACTTGCCGCGGTGACTTTCGACCACCATGCCGCCACCGTCATGGGCCATGTGCTGATTGACGCTTTGGAAGATGCGGGCTATTCGGTTGATGACTTCGATGCTGTTGGTGCCTTGACCGCAGCATCTGTGCCCATGGTGTCCGCCATGATCCAGGCCGCCTCCTCTCGTGGCGAGGACCTGGATGGATTCGTGATGGACTTCGTCTACCCGTCCATCAAGGGCCCCTCCATCGAAGGCCGCCGTGTGGTGCTGTTGGATGCTTGGCTGTCCGAAAAGTCGTACGTGCAGACCAGCTCGCTGGTCACCCTGCGCAACGGCAATGAGCTGAGCCTCGACTTTGGCATAGTGGAGCAGCTGGGTGCCAAGGTCGTGGCCATCGCCTCGCTCGTCGGTGGCGGTGCCAAAGACATCAATGTGGTCAACCCCTCCACCGGCGACGAGCAAACGCTCCCCTTCATCCAGGTCTTCGACGAATCCGAACTGCGGTAAATCCACCTTTGACTTCCCTCGCATAAAGTCAGCCGGGCTGAGCAGCGAAGCTGACTAAGAGGAACCGGTGAATAGCGTTATCGAGGAGAAAGATTGCACGCACCCAACCAGATTTCTTTGGCTGCCAAGGCTTCAGGTGAACCGGAATTCCGTGAAATCGGCCTTGGGCCGTGGTCTGAGACCCATCCCGGCGAGCCTCGTCCTGACGATCCGACTTCTCCGAATTATGACGGTCGTTTCGACTCGGTGCTGTTGAACGACGGCGACCGCCGCAACGTATTGGACCGTTACCGCTACTGGACCGTCGCTGCCATTAAGGCCGATCTTGACGCTCGAGGGCGTCACGACTTCGAAGTTGCGGTGGAAAACTGGACCCACGATTTCAACATCGGTTCCATGGTCCGCACCGCCAACGCCTTCCAGGCCCGTAGGGTGCACATCGTCGGCCCGCACAAGTGGAATCGCAAGGGAGCGTTGATGACCGAACTGTACCAGCACGTCGAACACCACCCCTCCATCGCCGAACTGGTGGAAAGCTGGCATCATCGCATCGCCGGTGAAATCGCCTATGAACGAGCCAAGGCCGGTGCCGCCGCCATCCATGCGCATGATGTGGCTGTGGATGGAAACAACAAGCACCTTCATGAGCTGCTGGCCGAAATCGATGCTTGTGATGCGCGCATCAAGGAGCTTCAAGCCGCCCGCGTCATCGCCCTCGACATTATTCCCGGCGCAGTGCCGATGGAAGCCTATACCTTCCCCAAGCGGTGCCTGCTGCTCTTCGGTGCAGAAGGCCCCGGATTGAGCGACAAGTCTCTCGCATTGGCCGACGATGTGGTCTACATCTCTCAATTCGGTTCCGTGCGCTCCATTAATGCAGGCGCTGCGGCGGCCGTGGCCATGCACGCATGGATTGCCCAACACGCCGTATCAGGCGTGTAGCCATGCATCGACAATCCCGCCGCATCTGCCCAATATGGGCCACATTAGAGGCATGATCTACGCCACCAAATCCATCGCCGCGGCATTAATTCGCATTTGCCGCCGGCATCGTCGGCATCCTGCTCACCGCAGGCATCAGCAGCTCCGCGCAGTCCACACTGGCCGAAGCCGTTAAACCGGACTACTGGATTCCCGAATGGTGGCAGTCCGGCCTGATTCTCATCGCCTGGGCTGCCGCCGCATGGATCGGCGGTCTCATCATCACCGGAAAAGCGGATATCAGATATCAAATAACGCGGGTTACTGCTTTGGCAGTTCTGCCGGTTCGGCCATGGTCCTGGCAGTTTGTCATGGCTATGGCTTTGGCGGTTCTGCAGTGACCATGGTTCTGGTGACTCTGACCCCATGGATTTGACCACCGTGGTTCACTGCGCTTAACCAGCTCCCATCACTGTTCCAGCATGAGGTATGCCGGCTGCCCGCAGCTTATTGAGTAAAGGATGTTGTTGCATCACCTCCTCATAGGTGAATCGGACAATGGTGTCGACTTTGGCCCGGTACAGTGCCGTCTCCCGTTCTTTCTCCGCCTGAACTGCACCACGAACACCCTTGCGGTCATTCATATCCGGGTTCACATATTTTTCATAGCCATCGAATTCGCCCACGATAAGCCGATTCTCAGGTAGCCGCCAGAGGAAATCCACGCGATACAGAGCACCGGTTTGCGGGTCGGTGATGTTTTGTTGCAGTTCTGGGGCTAATAGGCCGCCTGCGATGATGGTGCCTCGTCCAAGTGACTCGCCACCATTCTCACTCGCCGGATTGGCATAATGCAGTAGGCGGAATATCGGCGTGCAATCACGTCGCATAGTGCTGCACACATTCAGAATGTCCGTGATGGCGACGCCGTTGCGCAGCGCCGAATCGATAATGGGCAGTGCAAATCGGAAGTCGACGGACAGCCCGCAATCCACCACCGTTCTGGCTTTGCTGGTCACCGGGAGTCCATTGGCATATTCTGGCGTGCTGCTTGACGTGAAGATGCGTTTGACCTTTGCACTGCTGGCGTTGGGGCCTCGTGATGTTGTGGCGAGAGTGATGGTGCCAGCATGAAGATGCCATTGGTGTTCAAAATCGTGGATGGCCGCTGCCGTGACCCCGGCGAACACCCAATCCGGATGTCTGTTATGAAGAGTTCGTGCAATATGTCTGATACGTTCGTCGGGTTGCAGCGAATCCCAGTATTCCGAAGCGGCGTACATGTTGGGGAATACACGTTTGAGTTCGCGCGCCTGCACGCGCCGAGCCAGCGCCGAGCGGTGTGCCTTGGTTGTTCCATAAGCGCACTGTTGCGTTGCTTCAGCCTTCGTGATGAGTATGTCCACTGCTTTGTGATGTTTCATGATTCGACGGTATGCCAATGGTGAACACGGTGTCTATCTGTCTGGGGTTATGTGGTTCTAGCTTCGGTGCCTAGATGTGTGTTTTTGCCTGATTATCAGGCATCTGACCGTATTGGACTGATTATGTGGATTCTTTTGGGTGGGTATGCAAAATGTGGATAACTGGCGAGGTGCGCAGGGCGATTGTCGTTCATATGTTCGATGTAGGTGTGTTTGGACTCATTGTGAGCTTATTAGGATGGCCATGCAGATACTTCAGTGGGGCACATTTGCGGTTGGGCCGTGGCGTTGCCTCGCTGCGGGGCGTCTCAGCGGGGCGTTTTATTGGTTGGACCGCGGTTTTGTTTTGCTGGGATGGCTGAGCGGGGCGTTTCATCGGTCAGCTCGCGGTTTTGCTCTGCTGCGAGTCGTCTCAGTAAGGTGAACTTGCGGTCCGGCAACGGTTTTGCCCCGCCGAAGAAGCCAGCAGCGGGGCAAATGCTCGACCGGCTTGAGCTTCTGATTCGCTGAAGGGCTCCAGTAGGCGGGAAAATGAGGATTCCCGACAACTGCGTGTCACATACGGCTCATATAGTTATGGCCATGCCAACATTTTCACGCGAAGAAATCGTGCATTTGGGCGATCTGGCCCGAATCGCGCTCACCGATGAGGAAATCACCCGTCTGCAGGGCGAACTGAACGTCATCGCAGACTCCATCAACAAGGTCCAGGAAGTCGCCTCCGACGATGTGCCGCCGACCGCCAACCCGGTTCCGCTGGAAGCCTACCTGCGCCCGGACGTCGCCGAAACCCCGCTCACGCAGGAAGAGGCGCTCGCCGGTGGCCCGAAGACCGAGGCCGGCATGTTCGTGGCACCGCGAATCCTGGGAAGCGAGGAGTAATCGATGAGCAACGAAACCGCAACTCTTGTCAAACTGTCTGCTGCCGAGCAGGCCGCTGCCATCAAGAAGGGCGACGTCACCTCTCGCGAGCTCGTCGAAGCCCACCTCAAGGTGATCGAAGCCGCTGAGCCGTCTATCAAGGCCTTCCTGAAGGTTTCCGGCGATGTGGCTCTCGAGCAGGCCGACGCCTTCGACGCCAAGTCCGCCGAAGACAAGGCCGCCCTGCCTGAGCTGGCTGGTGTGCCGATCGCCATCAAGGACATGATCGTCACCAAGGGCATCGAAACCACCGCCGCCTCCAAGATCCTTGAGGGCTGGGTGCCGCCGTACGACGCCACCGTCATCGAAAAGCTCAAGGCCGCCGGCATGCCGATTCTCGGCAAGACCAACCTCGACGAATTCGCCCAGGGCTCCTCCACCGAACATTCCGCCTACCAGACCACCCACAACCCGTGGGATACCGAGCGCGTGCCCGGCGGTTCCGGTGGTGGCTCCGCCTCCGCGGTCGCCGCATTCGAAGCCCCGCTCGCCCTCGGCACCGACACCGGCGGTTCGATCCGTCAGCCCGGCGCCCTGACCGGCACCGTGGGCGTCAAGCCCACGTATGGCGGCGTTTCCCGCTACGGTGCCATCGCCATGGCCTCCTCCCTTGACCAGATCGGCCCGGTCTCCCGCACCGTGCTCGACTCCGCCCTGCTGCAGGAGATCATCGGTGGCCACGACAAGCGTGACTCCACCTCCATCCCCGAAGGCCCGCGTCCGACGGTCGCAGCCGCGCGCGAAGGCGCCAAGCGCGACCTGAAAGGCATGAAGGTCGGCCTCATCAAGGAACTCGGCGGCGAGGGCTTCCAGCCCGGCGTCGAGGCCCGCTTCAACGAGGCCGTCGACAAGCTCAAGGACATGGGCGCCGAAGTCGTTGAGGTCTCCTGCCCGCACATCGGATACTCGCTGGGCGCCTACTACATCATCATGCCATCCGAGGTCAGCTCCAACCTGGCCCGTTACGATGGCATGCGCTACGGTCTGCGCGTCATGCCGCCGGCCGGCGTGCCCCAGACCGCCGCCAACATGATGGCCTACACCCGTGAGGCCGGCTTCGGCGACGAGGTCAAGCGCCGCATCATCCTCGGCACCTACGCCCTGTCCGCCGGCTACTATGACGCCTGGTACGGCTCGGCCCAAAAGGTCCGCACGCTCATCATCGAGGACTTCAAGAAGGCCTTCGAACAGGTCGATGTGCTGATCTCGCCCACCAGCCCGTCCACCGCCTTCAAGTTCGGTGAGAAGATGGACGATCCGCTGGCCATGTACGTCAACGACATCGCCACGATTCCGGCCAACCTCGCCGGCATGCCCGCCATGTCCATCCCGGCCGGCCTGTCCGACGACGGTCTGCCCGTCGGCTTCCAGTTCATCGCCCCGCAGCAGCGTGACGAAGTCATGTACAAGCCGGCGGCGGCCCTGGAAGCAGCGCTGGAGGACGGCTGGAACGGCCCGATCTGGAACGACCTCAAGACCCCGTGGCTTGACGGTCTGGGCAAGTGAGCATCGGAAGGAAAGAAACACATCATGGCTGAAAAACTGATGAAATACGCCGATGCCACCAAGAAGTACGATGTGGTCTTCGGTCTGGAAACCCACGTGGAGCTGTCCACGAACACCAAGCTGTTCTGCCCGGCCCACATCGAGTTCGGCGGCGAGCCGAACACCGAGCTGACCCCGGTGAGCCTCGGCCTGCCGGGCTCCCTGCCGGTGATCAACAAGACCGCCGTCGATTACGCGATCAAGCTGGGTCTCGCCCTGCACTGCGAAATCGCCGAGTGGAGCCAGTTCGCCCGCAAGAACTACTTCTACCCGGACATGCCGCGTGACTACCAGATCTCGCAGTACGACAAGCCCACCAACGGCAATGGCTACCTGGACGTCGAGCTGGAAGACGGCACTGTGTTCCGTGTGCCGATCGAGCGCGCCCACATCGAAGACGACGCCGGCAAGAACACCCACGTGGGTGGTGCCGACGGCCGTATCGAAGGCGCCGACCACTCGCTGGTCGACTACAACCGCGCCGGTGTGCCGCTGATCGAGATCGTCACCAAGCCGATCGAGGGTGCGGGCGACCGCGCTCCCGAAATCGCCGGTGCCTATGTGCGCGCCATCCGCGACATCGTGCGTGCGTTGAACATCTCCCACGCTCGTATGGAGCAGGGCAACATGCGCGCCGACGTGAACGTCTCGTTGCGCCCGAGCCCGGATGCCCCGTACGGCACCCGTTCCGAGACCAAGAACGTGAACTCGTTCCGCGGCATCGAGAAGACCATCCAGTACGAGATTCGCCGTCAGGCCGCTCGTCTGGACGACGGCAAGGAGATTCTGCAGGAGACCCGCCACTGGGATGAGGCTACGCAGACCACCGCTGGCGGCCGTCTGAAGTCCGATGCCGACGACTACCGCTACTTCCCGGACCCCGACCTCGTCATGCTCCACATCACCAAGGAGCACATCGAGGAGATGAAGGCTCAGATGCCGGAAATGCCGCGCGAGCGCCGCAACCGCCTCAAGTCCGAATGGGGACTGAGCGACCTGCAGATGCGCGACATCCTCAACGCCGACGCCCTCGACCTGATCGAGGAGACCGTCAAGGCCGGCGCCAAGGCGGCCGGTGCGCGCAAGTGGTGGCTGGGCGAGCTTTCCCGCGAAGCCAACGCCAAGGGCGTGTCCCTCGAAGAGCTGCCGATCACCCCGGCCGATGTGGCCGAGGTCGAGAAGCTCATCGCCTCCGGCAAGCTCAACGACAAGCTCGCCAAGCAGACCGTCGAAGGCGTGCTGAAGGGCGAAGGCACTCCGGATGAAGTCGTCAAGAAGCACGACTACAAGATCGTCGAAGACAACGGTGCCATCGAGGCGGCCGTCGACGCGGCGTTCGAGGCGAACCCGGATGTCGTCGAGAAGCTCAAGAGCGGCAACATGAAGCCGATGGGCGTGATCATCGGCGCCGTGATGAAGGCCACGCGCGGTCAGGCCGACGCCAAGGCCGTCACCAAGGTCGTCATGGGCAAGATCAAGGGCTGATTAGATTCACTGGCTCCCGCTGGCGGGAGCTGTCGAACGGAGTAAGACTGAGGGTAGTCGCCATGGTCGGATGACCACCCTCAGTCCGCTTCGCGGACAGCTCCCGCCAGTGGGAGCACTTATTTGTAGGGAAATCCTCCAGATCAAATTCGTTAGACAGCTCCCGCCAGCGGGAGCCTTTATTGATTCTGTAAGAAAGTCGACTCAGAGCATTTCCAGCGTTCACCCAGTCGAGTAAGATATGCTCGGCACTGGACCGTGAGCCGAAACAAGCCGAACCGGGGGATGTATACCGATGACCGCAACCAACGAGACGCTGAGCATGGCTACCGAAGTGCAACTGAAGCGCGATCTGCCACAGAGCATCGTCATTCCGCCAATTCGTGGCGAAATGGTGCACCTGCGCCCCGCCACCGCCGAGGATCTGCCTCGTTTGGATGAACTAGATGCCTTCTATGGCGCATCCAAGATCACCGGCAAGGATGCGGTCACCGAACGCGCCATTGTACACACGTGGGTCCGCCGCTCCCAAGCCTGGGAAGCCGGTCAGGCGCCCGCCGAATCCGGCGTGGGCGACCCGGAATCCCGCCGCACCATCGCATGGGCTGTATTGACTGACGCCGACCATGACGATGACGGTCAGCTCGATGCGGCCAGCACCGATAATGTCATCGGCATGATTTTCCTTATCGACATCGACGGCTGGTCCAAGTCCGCCCGCATCCAGATCATCTTGGGCCGTGAATACCGTGGCCGCGGCTACTCCCGTGACGCCATGCCGCGTGTGATGACTTACGGCTTTGCGCCCGAACCGGCCGGCCTGGGCATGCACCGCATCTGGGTGAGCGTGCCGGAAAAGAACAGCCGTTCGATTTCGGTCTACCAGTCGCTTGGATTCGTGCCGTCCGGCACCTCGCGCGACGCGTTGTGGGATGTCGAAAACAACAAATATCAGGACCTTATCGTCATGGACACGTTGGTCGACGAGTACGATCCGATTCGTTCGCTTGACGCTTTTGGCATGCACTTGATTGAGGACAATCCGGGTGTCAAGGAGGCGCTGTCCGCGCGCGAGCATTCCATCGCCATCCAGCAGAACAAGCCGGAACCCGAGCCGGCACAGCGTGGTGAGGCAGCCGCCGTCACGACGAGTGACGTGCAGTCTCAGGCCCAGACGCCGGCGGCCGCACAGCCAGTCGAGCCACAGGCCGGGCACCACGATGATACGCAGAAAAACGCGCGCCACAGTCTCGAAGAGGAAAGCAACTGGCCGTACGATCAGGCAGAACGCAAGCCCTCAAAGGAAGCATGGTGGCGTACGCTGGGCCGCGGCCGCAAACGCGATACGGAAAGTGAGTGAGTAAACAAGCATGAGTGCCGAGGATCTCGACAATTACGAAACCGACGCCGAACTCGCGCTGTATAGGGAATACCGTGACGTCATCAAGCTGTTCACCTATGTGGTGGAGACCGAACGTCGCTTCTACTTGGCGAATAAGGTCGATTTCAATGTGCGTTCCGCTGGCCAGGACGTGTATTTTGATGTGCAGCTGACTGACGCATGGGTATGGGATGTCTACCGTTCCAGCCGTTTCGTCAAGTCCGTGCGCATCGTGACGTTCAAGGACGTGAACGTCGAGGAAGTCCAGAAAACCGATATCGACATTCCCGACGACATCCACTGATCCGGTGTCGCGCCACGACAGTCGCCTATTCACCGATTATGCGACCACGGTTTGCCGGGACGTCACTTGATACGTGTGTCGTGTTCGATTCATGCTCATACCATACTCATGGCGCGTCCGGGTCTCGGGCCCGTCTTTTTTCGTTGATGAGATGAGAGTGAATAATCGATGTCAACACGAGTGATGAAGAGGATAGTCGGTTCCGTCGCATGCCTCGCCGCGTCTGCCATGTTGTTGCCGGGAACAATCCGGCCGGCTCAGGCTCTGGAGGCCGACGGCCGGTACTACAGCAGCAAACAGCCGTATGTGGCCCCGAATGACGCGACCGCGTCGTCCTATAGCAAGGCTCCGAAAGGATACGGACCGATTTATACCGAGAGCATGGCCCGTCACGGATCACGTGGCCTGTCCAGCTACAAGTACGATGCGTTGCTGATGAGGATGGCCGAGACCGCCGCTCGGGATGGCGGGTTCAAGTCGGAGGCCATCAAAGCCGAGTTCGTGAAAAACCTGAGCGGCATCACCGCGGCCAATGTCGAGAACGGCTATGGCATGCTGACCGGTCAGGGCGCGCAGCAGCATTACGGTATCGGAGAACGTGCGTACCAGCGTAATCGGTTGCTGTTCGATCAGGCCGCAGTGGAGGGCGGGACGATTGCCTACCAGTCCTCCGGCGAAGCGCGCGCCACTGAGTCCGGCGAGAACTTCGAGAAAGGTTTCAACGAGGCTTCGGGAGGCAGGCTCATCGGCAATGTCAGCGCGCCGACGAATCCCGCCGATTCCGGCAATGGCAAGGATTTCCAGAAGAATCCCGACACCCTGTACTTCCACAAGGTGCAGAATCCCGATGGCACAAGCAAGGTGCCGGGTACCAAGGCATACGACATCGCGAACAACTACCAGAATTTCGTTGCCAATGATGCGACCATCGCCGGTGCTGAGAAGACCATAGGTGACAACGTCGACGTCAAACGGGCCTCACATGACCTGTTGTCCCAGATTTTCACCGAAGAATTCCTCGCCAAACTCGAGAATGGCGAATATAAGTGGTACAACACCACAGACGGCACCAAGAAAGGCGGCAAGAACTGCGCGCCAGGTGCCGATGCGTCCAAAGATCCCGACGCATGCGGCGAAGTCTCCAAGAAGATCAAGAGTGAGTATGACGCCGCGATGGATTTGTACAACCTGTACATCATCGCCGCCGACATGCACAATGAGAACACCGGTGACCACACCTTCGCCTTCGACCAGTATTTCCAGGGAGCATATGCGGATGATGCCAGACTGTTCGCATGGGCGCTTGATGCCGAGGACTTTTATGAGAAGGGGCCGAGCTACGCCGGTCAGAACGAGACCTATTCCATCGCGCAGCCTCTGTTGGATGATTTCCTCAATACCATTGATGCGCGGGTGAACGGAGGATCCACTGTGGCGACGTTCCGGTTCGCCCATGCGGAAACCATGATGCCGTTTGCCGCATTACTGGGATTGCCGGGCTCCACGCAGCAGGCACCGGCCTCCACCACGGACGTGTACACTTACGACAACAATGAGTGGCGTGGCGAATCGGTGACGCCGATGGCCGCGAATGTGCAATGGGATGTGTACGCCAGGAAAGGTGAGGACCCCGCCACCGGACAACGGTACACGCCCATCGTGCGCATGTTGTACAACGAGAACGAGGTTCCGTTCCGTTCCGAATGCACGCCGGTCGCCGATGGTTCGACATGGTACAAGCTGACCGAACTGAAAAGCTGCCTGGCCGCCGATCATAAGACGCTCGGTCAGGATGCCCGCATCGCGGAACAGGCCGATGCGACCCCGTCGCCGCAGCCATCCGGCAAGCCCGCGACTGATTCCGATGCGGCGACGCATGCCGCCGGCAAGGGAACCGCTGCCGGTCAGGCATCATCCACCACGAATGCCCGTCCGACGTCACTGGCACGTACCGGAAGTTCGGTCACGGTGTTTGTCGTGCTGACGGTCGGATTGATGCTGATCGGCGTCTCGCTGAATGTGTGGCGTATGCGTCGCTGATGCCGACTGTCCGCTCATAATCATCCGGCGCCGTCTTCCACATGAAGTGAAGGACGGCGCCGCCTATTCGACGCGAATGAGAGCCGCATGTAGGGCACGGGTCGAGCCTTCGCGCGACAAAGCCGCACGCCGGGACCATGCACGATTGCAAGCATCGTCTTCCCTACCTTCGGGTAGACTGCTTGAGATCTTGTTTTATAAGGAGACCTCAAAGTGACGCAAAAGCAATCCGTGGTGATTATCGGCGGCGGTCCGGCTGGACTGACCGCCGCATGGGAACTCGTCAAGGACGGCGGCGCGGAAAACTATGACGTGACCGTGCTGGAAGCGACCCGCGAATTCGGCGGTATCTCGCGCACCGTGAAGCACAACGGCAACCGCATGGATATCGGCGGCCACCGTTTCTTCTCCAAAGACGAACGCATCATGGATTGGTGGAAGACCGTTCTGCCGTTGCAGGGCGCACCCTCCTATGATGACAAGAAGCTCGGCCGCGACCACGACATGGAGCCGGGAGGCCCTGATCCGGAGACGGAGGACAAGGTGATGCTCAAGCGCCACCGCGTGTCCCGTATCTTCTGGAACCGCCACTTCTTCGATTACCCGATTTCGCTGAGCCCCAACACGTTGAAGGCCATGGGCTTCAAGCTCACCATGGTGGCCGGTTTCAGCTACCTGAAGTCCATGTTCCACAAGCTGCCGGAAGACAACCTGGAGAACTTCTACATCAACCGTTTCGGCCGCAAGCTGTATTCGATGTTCTTCGAGGGCTACACGGAGAAGCTGTGGGGCCGCCACCCCTCCCAGATCTCCGCCGACTGGGGTGCCCAGCGCGTCAAGGGCCTATCCATCATGGGCGTGCTCAAGAACGCCTTCCAGAAGCTTAGCCCTAGGAAGCGCTCCAACGCGGAGGTCGAGACCTCGCTGATCGAGGAGTTCTGGTATCCGAAGTACGGTCCCGGCCAGCTGTGGGAGACCGTCGAGTCCAATTGCGAGGCCGCCGGCGTCAAGGTGCTGACCGACGCCAGGGTGGTCGAGGTCCGCCAGACCGATGGTGCCGTGTCTTCCGTGGTGTACGAGGATTCCGAGGGCAACCGCACCGAGCTTTCCGGCGACCAGTTCATCTCCTCGATGCCGGTCAAGGACCTGGTCAACGCCATCGACGCGGCCGGCGACGATCCCGAGGCCGCTGATTCCAAGCCCGCCCCGGCCGATATGACCGAGGTGGCCAACGGCCTGCCGTACCGCGACTTCGTGACCGTGGGTCTGCTGGTCAAGCACCTGAAGCTCAAGAACACCACCGACATCCCCACCCTCGGCAATCCGCCGATCGTGCCGGACTGCTGGATTTACGTGCAGGACCCGGGCTACAAGGTCGGCCGTCTGCAGATCTTCAACAACTGGAGCCCGTATCTGGTCAAGGACGTGGACGACACCGTGTGGGTCGGCCTCGAGTACTTCTGCGAGGAGGGCGACTCGTTCTGGAACATGAGCGAGGAGGACGTCACCAAGTTCGCGATCTCCGAGCTCACCCGCATGCGTGTGATCAACGGTCCGGACGAGGTCATCGACTCCCATCGTGAGCGTGTCAGGAAGGCGTACCCCGCCTACTTCGACACCTATGAGCACATGGACGAGCTCATCGAGTACCTCGACGGCTTCGGCAACCTGTACTGCGTGGGCCGTAACGGCCAGCACCGCTACAACAACATGGACCACTCCATGGCCACCGCCATGGAGGCCGTCGGCAACATCAAGACCGGCAAGACGTCCAAGAAGAACGTGTGGTCCGTCAACACCGAAAAGTCCTACCACGAAAAAAAGTGAGTAAGCCTTGTTGAGCTCCCTCGTCACAGAGGGAGTTTTTTTTGGTTTTCGGCGGGCCGTTTTGCGTTGGTCGAGTTGGCGTTGTACAGTAAACGAAGTTCGCGAAGACTCAGAGACGCAGCGAACATTCATGAGCGGTGCGACCGCAATAATCACTCTTAACGCCTGGATAGGCATGGGCCTGTTCGGTATGGAAAGGGCAACCAGTGGCAAATAGCCAGAATCTTGAGGATATGAAGCTGCCTGAGCTCAAAGAGCTCGCTAAACAGATGGGCCTGCGCGGCACGTCGACCATGCGCAAGCCCGAGCTGCGCGCCACCCTGCAGGCGGCGCGCAATGGTGGAGAGCCGCCGGCCGGTGTGACCGTGCGCGCCCCCAAGGCCGCCAAAACCGCCAAGGTCGTCAAGGCTCCGCAGCCCGATGCCGCTGAGGCCAGCACCACAGACAATGCTGACGCGGCCACCCAGTCGCTGGCTCCAGCTCCGGCTGCCACGGAACCGCAGCTCGATTTGCCGCTTCCCGTGGCCGACGATGCCAAGAAGGACGAGACCGAACCGCGACGCACCCGTCGTAAGGCCGCCGATGATGCCGCATTCGAACCGCGTGCGGCCCGTCGTCGTCGCGATGACGACCAGTCCGATTTCGCTCGCCGCAAGCCGCGCAAGAAGGCCGATGAGGCCGGCGATCTGCTGGCCACGCTCGATTTGGGAGATGCAGCGCCTACCGAGCGTCGCCGCGAGCGCCATGAGGACGTGGAAGTTCCTCTGATTCGCCGAGTCCGTGATGATGAGGACGAGCAGCCTCGCCGCCGCCGTCGCACTGCGGAAAACAGCGAAGAAACCGTGCGTGACCTCGACGATATCCTGGCCACGCTGCCCACGCAGAAGCACGAGGAAACGTCCGAAGACGGCGAGCAAAACGACGATCACGAGTTTGTGCGTCGTAACCGCCGCGACCGTAGCGATCGTAACGATCGCGATAACCGTAATGATCGCAACGATCGCCGTAACCGCCGCATGCGTGGCCGTGATCGCGACAACGCCGATGATGATCGTCGCTATGATGATCGCGATAATCGTAGCGATCGCAATGACCGTGATAGCCGCCGCGAAGAGCCGCAGGAGGATCTGGTGCCGGTGGCCGGCATCGTCGACGTGCTCGACTCCTACGCTTTTGTGCGCACTTCCGGCTACCTGCCAGGCCCGAACGACGTGTACGTTTCCATGGGCCAGGTCAAGAAGTACGGCCTGCGCAAGGGCGATGCCGTCCATGGTTCGATTCGCGCCCCGCGCGAAGGCGACCGTCGCAACCAGCGCCAGAAGTTCGTGCCGCTGCAGGCCATCGATTCCATCAACGGCCAAAGCGTTGAAGAAGCGCTCAACCGTCCGCAGTTCTCCAAGCTCACGCCGCTGTACCCGCAGGAGCGTTTGAAGCAGGAGACCGCCCCGAACAAGCTCACCGGCCGTATCATGGATATCGTTTCCCCGATCGGCAAGGGCCAGCGTGGTCTGATTGTCTCCCCGCCGAAGGCCGGTAAGACCATCACCCTGCAGAACATCGCCAACTCCATCGCCGCCAACAACCCCGAGGTCCACCTTATGGTGGTGCTCGTGGATGAGCGCCCCGAAGAGGTCACCGATATGGAGCGCACGGTCCAGGGCGAGGTCATTTCCTCCACCTTCGACCGTCCGGCCTCCGATCACACCACGGTCGCCGAACTGGCCATCGAACGCGCCAAGCGTCTTGTGGAGCTCGGCCAGGACGTGGTCGTACTGCTCGATTCCATGACCCGACTGGCTCGCGCCTACAACATCGCAGCCCCTGCCTCCGGCCGCATCCTGTCCGGTGGTGTGGACGCGCAGGCCCTCTACCCGCCGAAGAAGTTCTTCGGAGCGGCCCGCAACATCGAAAACGGCGGCTCCCTGACCATCATCTCCTCCGCGCTGGTGGAAACCGGCTCCAAGATGGACGAGGTGATTTTCGAGGAGTTCAAGGGCACCGGCAACATGGAGCTGCGCCTGTCCCGCGAGCTGGCGGACAAACGACTGTTCCCGGCCATCGACATCAACGCTTCCGGCACCCGCCGCGAGGAGCTCATCACCAATCCGCAGGAACTGCCGGTCATCTACCGTCTGCGTCGTCTGTTGGGAGGCATGGAGCCCGAGCAGGCCTACCAGACGCTGGTGCCGCGCCTCAAGAAGACCGCCACCAACCGCGACTTCCTCGCCGCCATCGTGCAGCAGGCCAACACCGGCAACGCGGTCAACGGCAACTGATCAGACCGCTGAACAATAGTGTAAGGGCTGCACCCCGATTGATACGGGGTGCAGCCCTTGTCGTATATGATGCAAATACATCAACTATCACATTGCAGTTGTAGTATTGCCGTCAACGTTCACATGCACGCTGACGATATATGAGATGAAAGAGGCATCCATGTGTTCGATTGTTTTGGGAGTGGGCAATGGTGCGGCCATGTTCGGCGATGCGGATGCCAGCCATATCCCCACCGGCGACTATGACATCTGAGATATCTGACTTTGTGCATCGTGCAAAGCCGTAATCGGGAGTATCCTCGAATCTATGAGCGAAACGAGCAGCGACTGGCAAAGGACCACCATCGACTCCGCCCAGGCGGCGGCCCACCCGGAAACCGCACAAGCGGTGGCGCGCATCAAAGCGCTGCGCCAAACCATCGATAACATCGATTCGGCGGCCATCGCATTACTGGCCGAGCGGTTCAAGACCACCTCGCAGGTCGGCGTGCTCAAAGCCAACGCCGGATTCGCGCCCGAAGACACCAAGCGTGAGGACTATCAGATCGAGCGCCTCCACCGCATCGCCATCGATGCCGGGCTTGATCCGGAAATTGCCGAAATGTACCGTGAATTCGTGGTTACCGAAGCCAAGAAGCGCCACCAGCGCATAGCCGATGCCGGTGGCGACCCGGGCGTACTCGACGTATTCGCCTGATTCGCCCGCAGCGAATGGGCACCTTTCGGATATTCGTCTATAGGGCAAGTTGCCTGCAGCGACTACATTAATACGGGAATGGAATGCCCATAGTGGCCGACTGTATGAATGGGATACGTAAATGAGATGTGGCACCGCACTGGTCAGTTGCGCATTGTGCGTGGCTTCGATTCTCGGCGGTGCTTGGATGTCTCGTCCGACTCCGGTTGATTACGGTCCGGTGCTCGCTACGGCAAGTGATATGTACGCCGTCACCGATGCCGAAGGGGAGCCGGTCCGTTGGTATGTGGTAAGGAAGGGCGGCGCCGGCAATGGCGCCAGTGCCGATTCCGGCAATATCGGTTCCACTGATACCGATTCCGCCAATAGTGATTCCGACACGTCCAAGGTTTCTCGTATCCCCGCTTCCGCCGCCACCCTGCCATGGAAAGTCAGCGTCACCTACTCGCTTGACGGTCCGAACGTCGAGGCAAACGAGGTTGCCGGCGCGTCTGGACTGATCGGCGTGTATATCGATATTAAGCCGCAAACCAAGGAGGCCAACCGTACGATCCCGGTTGTCGCCTTTACCGTGCCTACGCAGGTAGCCGATGATGTTTCCGCTGACAACTCCATTACGGTGACCATGCAAGGTTCCAATACCGTAGTCGCTGCAGCTGGAAAAGCCGCAACCGGCTTGGAATTCAGCTGCTATATGAACGCCAAAGACTTCTCCATGAGTTCCGTGGCGCTCGCCGCATTGCCTTCCAATTCCAGCAGTCCGGCAGTTGGTGCTAATCCCGATGCCGCGAATGCTGCCGCACAGCCTGCTGCCGATACGGATGTCGCCCAACTCACCGCCTCTGCCGCCACACTGGTCGATGCACTGACCGACGCCGGTTCCGGTGAACAGCAACAGCTCATCGAGCAGCTTCAAACCCTGCGCGATAACGAGCGTGCGCTGAACAAGTCTGTAGTGGCCGAACGCGAAACCGCCCATAAGCGGACGTTTGAAGACTATATGGCCGCGTATGTGGGCTCATATACCACGCACCTGTCTGGATCGATTGGCACCTCCACCCAGTTGCCGGCGTTGATGGGCACGGCCGGCGAACTGTCCGGGGACACGCCTTTGGCTCAAGCCGTACTCGACTTGGCCAACGCGGTGAACAACGTCAGTGCCGCACATCAGCATGCCGGTGCGGTCGATGCGTTGGACGAGGTGATTCGCCGCATCCAGCAGCAAGGCACCACCGGACTGGTGGATGATCTGACCGCCGAGGCTTCGGAGGAAGCCGCTCGAGGCTCCAAACAATACGCCGATGGACAGAGCCAGCTCTCCGCCGCAATGATTCCGTATTCGATGAAATACACGGACGTCTATACGGCCAATTTGAGCGCCCTGACCGGTGGCACGTCCTCGGGCGCCACCGCTTACGAGAGCCAAGCCATCGCCGAAACCAACGGTAGCGATGAACTCGCCGACGCTCAATCCAAGGTCGATGCCGCGATGAGCACGCTTGCCACCGCCTCCGAGCATACGGGCAAAGCCACGGCCTTGCGCCAGATTGTATTGCGATTCTCCGATCAGTTCGAAGGCGGCGCGTCCTCGGCTTCCGGCAGTGATGGTGATGGCTCGTCCGGTGATGTCTCTTCCGGTCCGGTGACCGAGGCTCAGGCACTGACTAGCTTGGTCGATTCGCAATCGCAATCGTTCTACGGTAAGACCCGGGCCGCCCAAGCCAAGCGTAAGGCCGATGCTGCCCGTAAGCAGGCCAAAGCCGCGCAACAGCAGCAGTCGCAGCATTCCAAGGCCTCACTGGTCGATGACACCATGTCCATGTCTGCTGGCGATGTGATGAACTATGCGGGTGGTCTTACTTCGGCCATCGGTGGTGGTGATAAGTCCGACTCGTCTAAGAGCGCTGGTTCGGGAACGAACGACTCAGCCAAGTCGAGCGATACTGGCGATTCCAGCAACAATCTTGACACCGCTCCGGTACTGTTCGGCTTTGGCACTGGCGGCACGCTGCTCAAGCACGATATGAACGCGCTGATTAATGAGACCGTGAAAATCAGTGATGCTGGCACGCTCTTGGCGCAGGCCGTCGCGCAGCTCGACAGCCCCAATACGCAACAGAAAACCGCCGAAACCCGATATCTCATCGTCATTCCGACGGTGTGATGGTGTATGCGGGAAAATCCGCATGTGACAGGTGCCCAATACGCGTAAAGTGCGTTATCGGTGTGGGACGCCGCGTCAAAAACTGGCTTTTTCGATGCGGCGTCCCACACCCTCTTGTAAGTCAGAGCTAACTATAGTTTGAAGAATGGCTAAATTTCAAGGATTTGTTGATTTGGTCTGTGGGACGCCGCGTATATAAAACGTTTGACACGCGTGGTGGCCCACGCTATTGTGGGCCACCAGCTTACAATGCGGGATATTTGCGTGCCGTCCCACAGTCGTGTCATCCGAACGTCAAAAAACAAAAGAGGGGGACCTCAATAGGAGGTTCCCCTCTTTTGCTGCTGCGCGCAACGCTCAGTGCTTTGGCTTCTTGGCTGGCGGCTCACCGAGCTCGCTGGCTTCGACGGCGACCTCGGTTTCGGGCGCGTCTTCGGCGGCGGATTCCTCGGCGTGCTTGGCCACCAAGTCGAACTTGCCGACCACGCGACCGGCCTGCGCGATATCGCCCAAGGCGGCGTGAATCGCGTCCACACCTTCCGAGGCAGCGGACAGTGCCACAGACAGGATTGGGGTCTTCATGGAGACCTTGGCCTCGGACTTGATCTTACGCAACTGCTCGACGGCCTTGCCGGCCCAAGTCAGTAGCTCGGGGGAAGCACCGGTGGCGGCCTCGACATACGGGTCCACGACCGGCCAGGCGGCGCGATGCACAGAACCGGAACCGGCGTGCATCCAGCTCCACACTTCCTCGGTGGCGTACGGCAGATACGGGGCCAGCAGACGTGCGAAAGCGTCCAGGCCCAGACCCAGAGCGGTGCGGGCGGACTTCACAGCCTTCTCGGACGGCACATTGCCGTGCTCGTCCGGAGTGCCATAGGCGCGGTTCTTGACCAGTTCGATGTAGTCGTCGCAGAACTGCCAGAAGTAGGACTCGATGACTTCCAGCGCCTTGGAATGCTCGTAGGATTCCAGCGCCTCGGTGGCCTGACGCACCACCAAAGCCAGCTTGGCCATAGCGGCGCGATCCAGCGGTTCGGTCACATCGGCCGGGTTCCACGCGGCCTCGGCGGCAGCGCCCACATGATGATTCTCGTCCTCGCGGCCGATGGACAGCGCGAACTTGGTGGCGTTCAGCAGTTTGATGGCCAGTCGACGGCCGATCTTCATCTGGCCGATGTCATACGTGGCGTCCAGGCCCAGACGGGCGGCGGCGGCCCAGTAACGCACGGCGTCCGCACCGAACTTCTCGATCGGCTCGTTCGGCACCACGACGTTGCCCTTGGACTTCGACATCTTCTTGTGGTCGGGGTCCAGGATCCAGCCGGACAGCGTGGCATAGGCCCACGGCAGGCACTTGTTCTCCAAGTGTGCGCGGTCCACAGTCGAGAACAGCCAGGTGCGGATGATGTCCTGACCCTGCGGGCGCAGGTCCATGGGGAAGGTGGAAGCGAACAGGGCCTTGGATGCCTCGTCCGGCTCGGCCCAGTGGGTCACGATCTGCGGGGTCAGCGAAGAGGTGGCCCACGTGTCCATGATGTCCTTTTCGGCGGTGAAACCACCGGGCACATCACGCTGGGACTCGTCGTAGCCCTCCGGCACGTCGATGGTCGGATCGATCGGCAGACGATCCTCGGACGGAGTGATCGGGTGATCGTAATCCGGCTCGCCGGAAGCGTTCACCGGGTACCACAGCGGGAACGGGACGCCGAAGAAGCGCTGACGGGAGATCAGCCAGTCGCCGTTCAGGCCGTGCACCCAGTTCTCATAACGCACGCGCATGAAGTCGGGGTGGAACTCGAGTTCCTTGCCGCGCTCGATAAGTTCGGCGTTCAGCTTGGCGTCGGTACCGCCGTTCTTCAAATACCACTGGCGGGAGGTGACGATCTCGAGCGGCTTGTCGCCCTTCTCGTAGAAGTTCGTCATACGCTTGGTCGGGGTCGGCTCGCCGTCCAGATCTCCGGACTCGCGCAGCTTGTCGACGATGATCTTGCGGGCGGAGAATGTGGTCTTACCAGCGGTTTCGGCAAAGACTTCGCGGCCGGCCGGGTCCTCGATCCAGTCCGGGGTATCCATCACGATACGGCCGTTGCGCTGGATGATCGGGCGGGTGGGCAGCTTCAGGTCGCGCCACCACTCGACGTCGGTCACATCACCGAACGTACAGCACATGGCGATACCGGCACCCTTGTCCATTTCGGCGGCCGGGTGCGCCAGAATCGGCACCTTGACCTTGAACAGAGGGGAGTAGACGTACTGGCCGAAGTACTGCTTGTAGCGTTCGTCGTTCGGGTTGGCGATCAGCGAGGTGCAGGCCGCCAGCAGTTCGGGGCGGGTGGTCTCGATGTAGATCGGGGTGCCGTCCTCAAAGCGGAAGGCCACCTTGTGGTAGAAGCCGGGGTATTCGCGGGACTCGAGCTCGGCCTGGGCCACGGCGGTCTGGAAGGTCACGTCCCACAGGCCGGGGGCGTCCTGCTGGTAGGCCTCGCCACGGGCGAGGTTGCGCAGGAAGGCTTTCTGGGCCACGCGCTGCGGGTGCTGGCCGATGGTGTGGTAGGTCTGCGACCAGTCAATGGACAGACCCAGCTTGCGCCACAGGGCCTCAAACAGCTTCTCATCCTGAGCAGTCAGACGCTCGCACAGCTCGATGAAGTTCTTGCGGGAAATCGGCACCTGATCCTTGGCGTCGATCTTCTTGCCGTCGGTGCCTTCGAACGGCGGCTTGAAGTCGGGGTCGTAGGGCAACGACACGTCCACGCGCACGCCGTAGTAGTTCTGCACGCGGCGTTCGGTGGGCAGACCGTTGTCATCCCAACCCATCGGGTAGAACACGTCGTAGCCGCGCATGCGCTTGTAGCGTGCGATCACATCGGTATGCGTGTAGGAGAACACGTGACCCACGTGCAGCGAACCGGAGACGGTGGGCGGCGGGGTGTCGATGGAGTAGACGGCCTTGCGGTCGCAGGTATTGCGGAATTTGTAGGTGCCGTCTTCATCCCAGACGGCGCGCCACTTGTCCTCAAGTCCGTCCACACCGACCTTGTCGGGCAGCGGGGTGAGGTTGGCGTTGATGATGGATTTGCCTTCAGTCATAAAGCCAAAGTTTATGCACGTTGCATGACAAGCCGAACTGTACAGTAAACAGCCCAGTAGCCTGTTCGCAGGCGAGGTACGAACGATTGAACGATAGTGAGCCAAGGACTATCGGGCGTAGTCCGTCCGTGACTGAAGGTTGCCTATTTCACCGTCAACCCGGCCAGCGGCATGCGGCGATTGATCATCGAGGTCGGGTAGCCGGAGACCTTGGTGGACGCCACAGTGAAGCATTTGCGGGTATACAGCCAATCACTGGCCGCATCCTCGCTGATCAGCCGGGCGTACGCCTTCATTCGTGCCTCATAATCGGCGTCATTAGTGGCGGCGCGAGCATCCGCATAGGCCTGTTGCGCTTCGGTATGGTCGTAATGGAACATGGAATCAGGGTCGGCGAATATGCCGGCATCATCCGTGCCGTCCATGCTCATCACGGTCAGTTCCCATTTGCCGTCCTTGATTCGTTTGGCATAATCCTCATCGGAGAGCACTTCAAGGTTCACCGTGGGGCGTGGCTGCCGCTCGATCTGCTGCTTGATGGTTTCGGCCAACGACCGGTATTCTTCGGGAACCACCAGATTCACCGTAGTCAGATATTGCGCGCCGAAGTAGGAGAACATCTGCCCGGCTTGGTTTTCGTCATGCGGGTACAGTCCGGTCAGATCTTCGTATCCGGGTTCCAGCGGGCTGATGGGGCCGCCCAATGTTCCGGCTGCGTCGGGTTGGGCGGAGGCGATGCCGGCTGCGTCGATTTGATAGCGGAAGGCTTTACGCGCCTGTTCGTCGGAGAGCAGCGAATCGGTACCGTTGTTGTAGGCCAGCAGCACCTTATCCGTAGTGGCCCCCTCCTTGACGGTCAGGCCATCCTTGCCGTTCAAACCGGTGGTCGTCGAAGCCGAAACCGGTGCCGCCATATCGAGACTGCCGTCGGTCAGGGCCTTGCTGAGCGCATCGGCGTCGGAGTATTGCATAAATTCAACGACATTGCTGGCCGTTTTGGTGCCATGGTAGGTATCGCTGCGCGCCAGCTTCAGGGAATGGCCAGGCTGGAAATCGGCCACGATGAATGGTCCGGAACCTATGGCCTTGCGTTGATAATCGGCACTGGACGACTCGGAATCGTAGACAATGCCGAGTCTGCCGGACAGCGCTCGCAACAGCGTCGGATTGGGTTTGGCAAGCGTGATGACCACCGTGGTGGCGTTCGGATTGGTGACCGACGCCAGATCGCCCAATTCGTCGACGTCCGCCACCTTGTTGGTCACGTTCTGTTGCAACGACCACACGGCGTCCGAGGCGTCCAACGTATGACTGTTCGAGAAGGTGACGCCCGATTGCAGTGTCAGGGTGACGGTCAGTCCGTCATCGGAAGTCTTCCAGCTTGTCGCCAGTCCCGGCTGAAGCTTGTTGTCTTGATCGACGGTCACTAATGTCTCATACACATTGTCGATGAGCAGACGTTCGGCTGCCGCAGAGGAATCGGACCGAATATCCAAGGATTGCGGCATATCGCCGATGCCAATGGTCACATCGGCATCGAGAGGCGATCCCGGCTGGAACCGGTTTTGCATGAACGTCCATCCCACAACCACGAGTGCGCCGAGTGCCACGGCGACTCCGAGAAAAATCCCCCACTTGGACCATGTATTGTTCCGCTTGCTGTGCTGCATGGTCTTCAGTCTAGCGGTGGACTCAGCCTAGAGTCCGCAATTCACCATGATGAGGCATGAGCTAGTGCTTGGACGTGCTCTTGCCGGCGGGCGGCGCATAGCTAGGGCAGGTGTCGGACAGCGGGCAGTTGGCGCAGTCAGGGGTACGTGCATGGCATGTGGCCCGGCCGAACAGAATCAGTCGGTGGCTGAGATTCGTCCACTCTTCGGGCGGAAAACAGGCGGTGATTTCCTTCTCGATTTTCACGGGATCAGGGTGCGCGGACCGCCAATCCGACCGCCAACGCAGTCGTCCGGTTACGCGCATCACATGCGTATCGACCGGGAATCCGGGGATATCGAATGCGTTGCCGAGCACGACGTTCGCGGTTTTGCGGCCGACCCCCGGCAAGCTGGTCAGTCCATCCATCGTGCGCGGCACCACGCCGCCGAACCGTTCGTCCAGTGCCGTGGCCAGTCCGATGAGATGCTGGGTTTTCGAACGATAGAACCCCAGTGGATGAATGATGTCTTCGACTTGGGCCGGATTCGCGGCCGCCAAGTCACGAGCGGTGGGGAAGGTGGCGAAGAGTTCGGGGGTGACCGTGTTGACACGCTTGTCGGTGGTCTGGGCGCTGAGCACGGTGGCGATCAGCAGTTCGAACGGATTCGAGAAATGCAGTGCGCAAGCTGGTGCCGGAATCACTTGGCGCAGAATGTCGTATTCGTCATGCATGCGCGTGAGACGCGCGGATTTGGTTTCTCTCATCGTATGGATCTAAGCGGCGTAGTGTCGATGATTGATAGTTTGCAGCGCTGCTGGTCTGTCAGGCGGCGGTGTTGAGATCGGGAGTATCGTCATCGATGTCGATGGCGGCAGAGGATGCTTTGGCGGCCTGCTGTGCGGCGGCAGTTTCCTTATCCGTCTCCGGCGGGTCGAATCGGTAGCCCACGTTGCGCACGGTGCCGATGAGGTGTTCGTATTCACCGCCGAGCTTGGCGCGCAGACGACGGATATGCACGTCGACCGTACGAGTGCCACCGTAGTAGTCGTAGCCCCATACTTCCTGCAGCAACTGGGCGCGCGTGAACACGCGGCCGGGGTGCTGGACCAAGTACTTGAGGAGTTCGAACTCCTTGTATGCCAGATCGATGGGGCGTCCATGCAGGGAGGCGGTATAGCCGTTGGTGTCCACGATGAGGTCGCCGGAGCGAATCTGGCCATCTTCCACCGTGGTGGTGGATTCGGCGGGAGAACCGGCTGCTGCGGCTGTGGGAGTGTTGCCGCGCTCGGAGACCAATCGCAATCGGCCCTCGACTTCAGCCGGGGAAGCGGTGGTGACCACCACATCCGCAATGCCCCACTGGGAGTTGACCACGGTGAAGCCGCCTTCAGTCAGCACCAGTACGATCGGCGTGGATAGGCCGGAAGCGTGGATGAGGCGGCACAAGGTTTTGGCGGTCGCCAGATCATCGCGTGCATCCAGAAACAGAATGGTGTTCTCCGGCATCTTCACCAAGCTGGCTGCATCCATCGGCAGTACACGGACGCGATGAGAAAGCAGGGCGAGTGATGGCAAAACGGTGGCGGGGTCGCTGGCGAAAGTCATCAACGTAAGATCCGTCACGCTAATCCCCCTTTATCCTGCAATGTGTTACGCAATTGCTTGGTGTGGCCGTACGAGTCGTCAGCGGCGTTATGCCGCTTTCGCAAAGTTTTCATTATTCTACGCGCTTGTAGTGGACACATAGGTTACAAGTTTGCGGAATATGGAACGGCGGACGTCCATCAACCGATGATACGGCCGAGCACCAGTGCGGTTGCGGCGATGGTCACGCCCATCAGCATTACCGACATCAGGCCGGTGCCGATCCACGGATAGCGGATATCCGGGTCCGGATCGGCGTCGCGCACCCACAACGTGGAGGCCACGGCCAAGGCCAATCCCAGAGCGATCAGAACGGCCAGGGCAACGGTTCCCGCAACGGTGCCCTTGGCAAGCATTGCGCCCAAATCAGGCAGGAAGCACCAGCCGGCCACGGCGAGGGCCGCCACACCGGAAGTCACGGCGTGGGACAGGGCGCGGATAAGATGGTCCCGCTTCTCGCGGGCCATCTGACGTCCGAACGAGAAGACCACCAGCATGACCAGCAGCAGGCCCATGGCCAACGCCCACGAATACCACGGAAGCGTCGAACCATCCGCGGCGGTCTGGTCCGGCGGCACCTTGCCGGCGGGGAACGGCACGGTGACGAACATCAGGGAGGCCGCGCCGAACAGCAAGGTGATGACGCGATCCAGCATCGTGCCGCGCAACGGCCAGAAGACAAGGAACACGACCAGCGTCAGGCAGGCGACGACCCGGGGGGCGGTGGGGTCGGCGCCGGGCAGGGTGACGGCCGCGGCCGCGATGAGCAATGCGTAGGCCGACAGCTGGACCAGCAGCATGCGCAGAACCTTGTTCTTGCATTCCTTCCAGGTGATTTCTGTCATGGTACGCCTCTCAGATAATCGAATCGCTACGTCAATCCTACGTCGGGCGTTGGAACGGTGCCGTCGAGCATTGATGGCCATCCGTGGCGACGAGATGCGTGACGGCAAGTCAGAACGCGATGATGCCCAGATGCTCCAACAGCACTTTGACGCCGATCAGAATCAACACCACACCACCTGCGATCTGCGCGGGTTTCTGCCAGTGAGCGCCGAAGGCGCGCCCGATGTACAGGCCCGCCGCGGAGAAGAGGCCGGTCACCACGCTGATGCAGAGGATGGCGAACGGCACGTTGGTTGCCATGAACGCCAGACTCACGCCCACGGCGAAGGCGTCGATGCTGCACGCCACGGCGAGCGGCAGCATGTGCTTCCAGTCGAATTGCGCGGTCTCCTTGGCGTTCTCCGCGTCCTCCTCGTATGCCTCATGCACCATGTTGCCGCCGATGAACGCCAGCAAACCGAAGATGATCCAATGATCGAATGCGGTTACATACGCGCTGAATGCGGAGGCCGCGTAATGCCCCAGTATGAGGAAGAGGGCTTGGGAGCCACCGAACCAGAGCGCCGATCTGACGGCATCCCCGGGTCTTACGCGGGAGACGGTGAGCCCCTTGCCGATGGAAACGGCGAACGCATCCATGGCGACGGAGACGGAAATGAGCAGGGTCTGAACGATTATCGCAATCATGATGTGATGGAAGGTTCATCGCCCGAACTTCCAGACGATGGGCCTCGACCAGCGTTCCCACACGCCGCCTACGCCTAGCTGAAAAATACACCAGCACTATATCACGCGATGCACGTCGAATCAAAAAGGCGGGAGATCTCCGGAGAGGTCTCCCGCCGACGATTCGGAATCGAATCACTTGCCTTCGTTGGCGAGGCGTTCGCGTGCCGCGATGATTTCCTTCTCGGCGGCGTCAGCACCGGTCCAGTAGTCGCCCGGCAGGACTTCCTTGCCCGGCTCCAGAGCCTTGTACTGCTCGAAGAAGTGCTTGATTTCGGCCTTGTGGTACTCGTTGACGTCGTCGATGTCCTTGATGTCATCGAAACGAACGTCGGCGGGCACGCACAGCACCTTGTCGTCGCCGCCGGCCTCGTCGACCATGTGGTACAGGCCCACGGCGCGGCACTCGACCACGCAGCCCGGGAACACGGAGTTCGGAATCATCACGAGAGCGTCCAGCGGATCGCCGTCCTCGCCCAGGGTGCCGTCGATGTAGCCGTAGTCATCCGGGTAACCCATTGCGGTGAACAGGGTACGGTCCAGGAAGACGCGACCGGTCTCGTGATCGACTTCGTACTTGTTCTTGGAGCCGCGCGGAATTTCCACAACGACGTTGAAGGTTTCTGCCATGTCATTTCTCCTTGAAAATCGACAGTTACGTTATCGTCTCACCACAATACCCTGTTTGCGCCTGCAAAACAGGTGCGGAACTCAAGAAACCGTGCTGAGATTATGCCGACACTATGTCTAAACAGACGAAATCCTCCCGTTGAGGGGAGGATTTCTAGCGGTTTACGCGCACGATATACCCGTGCGCGTAAACCGCATCACTGTTGCATTACCGTTGCACTACCGCATCACTGCACGGACAGGATGTGAGCCACATCCGCCCAAGGCGCCAGAGACACGTAGTTGTCCCAACCCCACTGGAATTCGCGGCCGGTCAGCTCGTCGCGCACGTTGAGCGGGCGGTCGGTGGGCAGACCTAGCTCGCCGAGTTCCAGGTGAATCATCGACTGGTGTGCGTTGTGTCCATCGAGGTTCACGACCACAATCAGCGTGTCCGCTTGGCCGGTACCGGTCAGTTCGGCCGGCGTGTGGCGTGCGAAAGCCAGAATATTCGGGTCGGACGTAGGCAGCACGGTGAGGTTGTGGTAGCTCAACGCGGCCGGGTGGGCGCGACGAATCTTGTTGAGCGCGGTGAGCATCTCGGCCACGCCGTACTGCTTGGCCTTGCTCCAATCGCGAACCTTGACCTCGTACTTCTCGTTGTCGATCTGCTCTTCGAAGCCGGGGCGCTGCTTGTTCTCGATGAGTTCGTAACCGTTGTAGATACCCCAGGACGGCGAGCCCATGGCTGCCAGCACCGCACGCACGCAGTGGCCGGCTACGCCGTTGTCTCGCATGTAAGCGGTGAGAATATCCGGCGTGGTGGGCCAGAAGGTGTTGTGCTGGTAGTAGCCGTCGTCGCCATTGGTGACCGGCAGATACTCTTCCAGTTCGTCCTTGGTGTTGCGCCACGGGAAGTAGCAGTGGGACTGGGTGAAGCCCACGTAGCTCAGGGCGCGCATCATGCCTGGGCGGGTGAATGCCTCGGCCAGGAACAGGATCTCCGGGTGCTTCTTGGTCACGGCGGCAATCACGTCCTGCCAGAAACGCACCGGCTTGGTGTGCGGATTATCGACCCGGAAGATCGTCACGCCCGCCTTGATCCACAGGTCCATGACGCGCTCGACTTCCTTTTCGATGCCCGCCATGTCGGCGTTGAAGTCGATCGGATATATATCCTGATATTTCTTCGGCGGGTTTTCGGCGAACGCGATGGAGCCGTCCGGCTTGTGCCGGAACCAGTTCGGATGAGCCTTGACCCACGGGTGATCGGGCGAGCACTGCAGGGCGAAATCAAGCGCGATTTCCAGACCCAGTTCATGTGCACGCTGGCACAGGGCCTTGAAATCGTCCATGGTGCCGAGCAGCGGGTCCACGGTGTCGTGGCCGCCCAGCTCGGAGCCGATGCCGAACGGTGAGCCGGGGTCATCCGGTTCGGCGACCAGCGTGTTGTTGCGGCCCTTGCGGTTGGTCACGCCAATCGGGAAGACCGGCGGCAGGTAGACGATGTCGAAGCCCTCGGCAGCGGCGCGTTCGAGACCAGCCATCGAGGTCTTCAGCGTACCCTGAATGATCTTGCCGGTGTTCGGATCGATGGTGGCGCCTTCGGAACGCGGGAAGAACTGGTACCAAGCCGCGAAGCTGGACTTCGGGCGTTCCACCTTGAAACGCTGGGGCTGACTGGGGGAGATACCGTCGCGCAGCGGGTGAGTCTCGTGCAGGGCGGCGATGGTCGGGTTGTCGCCGGCGGCGAGACGATCCTCGGCGCTCAGCGTCTGATCGGCCATGGTCTCAGCGGCCTTCTCCAAGGTCTTGCGATCGCGTGCGGTCAGGCCGGCGTCCGGGGTTGCGGCCCAACGGGCCAGCAGCTCGGCACCGGAATTGAGTGCGTTGTCCACGTCGTCCATCACACGCACCTTGATACGGGTGTCGTGCAGCCAAGAAACGTACGTGTCTTCCCAACCTTCGATGGTCACGGTCCATTCGCCGAGCTGACGCTTGACGGCCGCGTAGCCATCCTCCCAAGGCTTCAGATCGCTGTGCTCGCCGCACTTGACCATCACGGTCCAACGATCGAGGCCGGGATTTATACAGGTCATGGCCTGGCGCATGGTTTCCTTGCCGCGCGGGTTGCGCACGATGGCGGTGGCACCCACCTTGGTGCGACCTTCGATGAACACTTGGGCGGTCATCTCAAACGGTTCGCCGAGTTCCACACGGGCGGGGAAGATGCCACGCTCCTCGGCGGGAGTGATGTCCATGACATTGATGCGGCCGAACTGGCCGGGCTCGTTTGCTTCGATGGACGGTGCGGGGGCTTCGACAGCCAGGCCTTTCAGCGCTGCTGCGGCGCGTGCCGTTTCGGCGCTGACTCTCTTGCGCTTGGTTGCGGGGCTCTTTCGGGCAGAAGTCGCCTTTGACTTCGTCTTCGTGGTGTTGTTATCGGTATTACTAGTGCGCGTGGTCGCGCGATGTTGTACTGCTGCCATAAGGCCCTATTCTAGAGGCTTTTGAACATATGTTGCACATTGTGGATAACTTGCAGGTAAACGTTCGGTCAACCGCATGAGGTGGATAACTCGGCGGAAGAGTTATCCACAACTCGCCGGCAAACGGCAAGCTCGGACCACATAGACCGAAAAACCGGCTGTAGCGAATGAAAATCTGCCATGATCGTGGCCTACCCGCACACAGTGCAGTATGCGGGGAACGTACCAGGAAAGGACGAATGATGATAACGACATGGCGGCAACGGGGCATGGCCATCGTAGCGATGCTGACCGGTCTGATAATAATGGTGGGAGTGGTGTTCGGCTCGGCGAATACGGCGTATGCCGCGACGTTGACGCCCGCCGACGAAAGATATCACGTGACGTTTCCATACAACGATATGGAATATTACGTCGGTGTCGCGGGGCTGGACGCTTCGGGCAACAAATACTACTGCATCGAAGCGGGGAAACTGAGCGACTATGTGATAGGCCCCACCACGGTGCTTGCCTCCGATGAGAACGCCCGGCGTATGGCATGGATCCTTGACCGGTACCGCGACACGGATGCCGCCACCCATGCGGCGATCGGCATCATCGTGCAGGATCACTTCGGGCGCGATCGGGACGAGTGGGCGAGACAGATGGCGGTCATTCAAGGCCGGTATCCCGAGATCGTGGCGAAGGCGGCCCAGATATGGGATCAATCGGCCGGCAAGACGCCTGCGGGCACGACGGTGGAACGCACCGATGCCGAGGCTTTGCGCAGCGGTTCCATCTTGGTGAAAGTGGTGAACCGCGTCGGTGACGCGATCGCGGGAGTGCCGTTCACCGTCACCTTGCAGGGGCCGGCGCGGTTCGTCCAAGGCGGCAACACGTTCTCGGGGGTGTCGACGAGCGCCGGATCCTCGATCGCGTGGGAGGCGACCGGTGCCGGCGAGGTGACGGCGAACACCACATACGAGTATGGGCGGATGCACGTCATGGACAGCACTCAGGACATGCTGGCCTTCGATTCGATGGCTTCCGTCGGCGGTTCGTCGTCGACGTTCCAGGTGCGCAAGGATTTCGTTCCGTCGGTGTCCACGCAGGTGTCCGATAAGGTGCTTGATGCGGCTTCGCCGGTGTTCGATGATGTGACCAGCGGCGTGGGGGACGAGGGCAGTCATTGGGTGCCCGGTCTGAAGCTGCAGGCGCGTGGATACTATTTCGACGGGCTCGGCAAGGACGATCTGGGCAAGGTCATCGCGCCGAACACACGGGAGAGCGCGGACGCTTTTCTCGCCCGGTTGGCGTCCTCGGGTCATAAGCCGAGTGCTTATGGCAAGGCGTCCTTCACCGGTGTGGGGCAACGGGTTCGTGTGCAGGCCATGACCAAGCCGGACGGTGACGCCGCCTATCTGACTCCGAAGACCGGCGGCTTTGGCACCTGGGTGTGGGTGTTCCGGCGGAGCGAGCAAAGCAAACGGGCGCAGGAATACCTTACCGGCGACTGGGTGAGCCCGTTCATGGAGGCTTCGGAAAGCAACGTGGGGCGCGGGAAGGTCGAAGTCATGTCGACGGTTACCGAACATTCGGCGGATGTCGGCGCCGAACTCAGCGACACCATCACCGTATCGGGGTTCCCGGCGGACCACGGCCAGTTCATGGGCGATGAAACCTATGGTTTCACGGCGGATCAGCCGTATGCGACGGTGAGCGTATGGTGGTCCGGCGATCCCGACAATCCCTCCAACGATGAGGCGTACAAGCCGTCCGGGGGAGAGGTTCCCACGGAAGACGACAACCACCGGTTGCTGGCCACCTGGGAGATTCCCGCGATGAACGGCACGTTCAAAATCGGCGCCGGGGCGTTGGACGCGCATGGCGCTCCCATGCATCTGACCGCCGAACGGCATGGGTGGTACGTGTTCGTCTGGCGGTTCGAGGGGGATGACCGTGTTTCCCCGGCGTCCAGCCGGTATGACGATGCCTGGGAGCGTGTGCGGGTGCTTCCCCCATGCGAGCCGGAGAAACCGTGCGAACCGGAGAAACCCGAGACGCCGCCGGCGCCGGCGGAGGCAACCACGCCCAACCCTCGCCCGTCACTGCCCGTCACGGGCGGCGATGTGTCGCTTGCCTCGGTTCTGGCCGTGTCGGTCCTGGCGATAGGCGCCATACTGTCCATCGTCGTTCGGTGGCGTCGTCGCTATGACCGATTCAACTGATTTTGCCGAGGATTCCCCCGCCTCTTAGCGGAAGCGTGGGCGGGGGATGAATCGGCTTTCCTTTTATGCTATACCGGCATTCAGTCGTACCTATCGGAAGCGAGGTGTTTGTTGTGAAACTCGAATCGAATCATCATTCGGTGTTCCTCATGCATTATCATCTCATACTCGTCGTGAAATACCGGCGCGAAGTGTTCGATGACACCATAAATAACATTATATTGTAGTGCTTACTTTGCAATGATACTATTTCCAAGGAGGTGCTATATGGAAAGAAATTTAATTTTGATTGATTCTATACCAACTGTCGTTTGGGGTAAAGAATCAGAAAAAATATATATTTATGTTCATGGAAAAAACGGGAACAAAGAAGAAGCTCTTTTTTTCGCCAATATTGCTGAAAGAAAAGGTTATCAAACTATTAGTTTTGATTTACCATCTCATGGTGAGAGAAAAAATGAAGATATTGAATGTAATATATGGAATGGAATACATGACTTAGAATGTATCTGGAAATATGTTCAACGTAACTGGGATAAAACTTATTTATATGCTTGCAGCATAGGCGCATATTTCAGTCTGCACGCTTATAAGAACAGGAATATTGAAAAATGTCTTTTTCTTTCGCCGATACTAGATATGGATTATTTAATACATAATATGTTCTCATGGTTTGATGTAAGCGAGAATGAATTAAAGGAAAGACAAAAAATCGAAACACAGATTGAAACTTTATCATGGAAATACTACCAATATGTAAAAGAGAATCCTGTTCAACACTGGGATATACCAACAGCTATTATGTATGGCAGCAAAGATATATTGCAATCAATAGAAATTGTTCGTCATTTTTCAATGAAATTTAATTGCCAATTATGCATATCAAAAGAAAGTGAACATTCATTTATGAGTGATTCTGATAGAAAAATTGTAACTGATTGGATAGAGGGAAGTATTTGAATCTCTTATTTTGTATAAATCTAAACCAATCTAATGCAGCCTAAGGTAAATATGGAGCTATCATCATCTATCAAGACAACGCTCGCCGATGGTCTCTGCCGTTCATGCGGTCAGCGCGGTGGCTTGCATGGCGGCCCTGAGCCGGTCCTCGGGCATGGCCTCGGCCGCGCCGCCCAAGGGGAACTGTGCGGCCCCATGGGATCGCGACAGGGAGGCGTGCAAGGGTCGGAAACATGGTCGAACGCGTCTTCAACCGCATGAAGCACTACCGCAAGGCCGTCACCCGCCACGACAGGCTCGACGAGGTCTTTCTCGCCGGCCCCGGCTCATCCTCATCATCATCTACCTGAAAAAACGCGGCCAAAAACCCAACTAGTGTAAACATAGGGGAGAAGCCCGTCATTTCTCATAGGCAATTCCCTTCATTTCCCGTTGTAGCTGCCGCAGGGTACGTCGGATATGATAGCCTGTTGTGGTTCTGGATCGTCCGTAATGTCTGCCGATTTCTTCCTGTGTGTACTTCTTAAAAATACAGGTAAATCATTTTCCGTTTCTTCTCTGGCAACCGGAACATGGCAGCAACAAGGGAAGCGTTACAAAAGGTTACTGTCTGCCCGCAGATTGTGACGGGATATTCCGTGTCCGGTTCCGGGGTATTCATCATCTGTGCTTAAAGGATAGTGCTTTTCATCAATGAAATATTCAAGGGGTATTTCTTTTCCCGTCTTTTGCACCTTTGCCGTCCTGCGTCAATCGCTGCATGGCGTATGACGATCTTACAGTAGGCGTTGAACGTATACTCGATATATTCCCGGTATGCTTCTGTATCGGTCGTGGAAATTCCCTCCCCTTCCTCCTAAAAGGGTGGTACTTGGTTTAAAAGTTTTTGTATGATAGAGAGAGGCGGCAGCACTTTTTGCTGTCGCCCCTTGACTACCCATAAGCGAAAACAGGCGAGACTGTCAACGGCGGCTCGCAGAGCCGTTTATATTGACCGTTGACTGGCTCGACTGGTTTTGCTAACCGTTCGACAAACTGGAAATTATCAAACAGGGGCTGTCAATTCAATATGATTCCCCTCTGAATCAATAAACTCTACTACCCAATTAGTGTTTATTTGCGTCAACGGAAAACATAGTTCTAAATCTTTAATTTTATTTTTAAGAGTTTCTAAATCTGCAACATTGATACTGGGTAAGCAATTATTCCCAAAGCTGTGATTCTCATTCATTTTTTCAAAAGCAAATAAACCGAAACGAAATCCGTTTATATCAAAAACACTATAAATTTCGTTTTTTATAGTCACTTCTTTTCCGAAGAAATTCTCATAAAAACGGATTGCTCTCTCCATGTTCTTAACGCATAGATATAGTGACTTAATATGACAGTCCAATATTTTCTCCTCCCAGAATCCTGATTTGTCTTTTGGTTTCTGGTTTTATTTTATCGCATAAATATTAACTTCTCTATGAATTTTCCCTTATATTTTTCGGAATAGAGGGATAGCTGCCTATCAGATTTTAGTGTGTTACTTTACCGCACATGAGCATTGGAATCTGGGTTGTCCGATCCATAGCCCTCCAGCAGATTGACAACGCCCCACACGCCAAGTCCAGCGCCGAGGGCTACAACAAGAGCCTGCGAAGTATCAATAGCGGAAGTGAAAAACTACATAGAGCCTCCTTTTCTCCGGGATATTCCCGGCCATGAAAAAAGCCGCCATTTCTGGCGGCAGGTTACATACTTCGGGTGTGATGTCTTGGGCATAGTTGACGGGTCTCCTGAGGCATGCTTTACATCTGTCGTGGGGCATCGTTGACATCGTTCGCCGGTTTGCGGTATCGGTATTCGCGGGTGGCGTCGAGCGTCTGGCCGGCGAGGATCTCGCCGGTCTCCGGGTCGGCGGCGATGGCCTTGTCGCGCGGGTGCTCGCCGCGTTGCGCTCAGGACGTGGTCTGATTGTCGCCGGCCGTGCCGGACCGCCGCCGTGCATCCATGACGCCGCAACGGCCGCCAACCCCATCGTTGTCAACCATGCCCCGAAACACCTGTCAGCCATGCCCAGGACATGCGTCAACCATCCACTCGAACTAGACACTCCGAAAAGCCTTGTACTTACAGCGTTCCTAATAGGAAACAATCATACGTATTGGGGTGATTTCCATTCGTTGAAGAACGAGGACGCGATGGAATACGAGTGCTTCCAGATGCTGACGATGGGCGCCGGCTGCTCCATCGGGGACCAGCTCCATCCAAGAGGCAGACTATCCGACGCCACCTATGATCTGATCGGACGGGTCTACTCCCAGGTGGAGGCCCTCGAACCGTACACGCTGAACACCGACACGATGGCGGACATAGCGGTCATGACGCCGGAACGCGAATGGAACATGGACAGCGCGCTGTCCGATTCGTTGATCGGCGCCAACCGGATGCTCACGGAACTGGGATGCCAGTTCGACATCATCGATCCGGGCATGGACTTCACGCGGTACGGCGACGTCGTCTATTTCTCCCACCCGTTGTTCCGCATCTACAAGGATTTCGCCCCGTCGTGGGTCAAGGCGGTATTCGCCGACGTCCTCGATCTGCTGATGCCGAGGCAGCTGGTGCGCAAGGATGACGGGCATACGGTCAGCGGGCTGGAGGTGCAGCTGCGCCGTTCGGGTTCGCGCAATTCGTTGATGCTGCATTGCCTGTACTACCCCTGCAAGAAGTCGGCCGCCAACCTGTACACGATCGACGAGAAGGTTCCGCTGTTCGACCAGCGCGTGCGCGTGTACGCGGGCGACGCCGAGATCGAGTCGGTCCGCGCGATCCGTCAGGGCGAGGTGATCTCCGAACGGGACTACACCGTGGCCGACGGGTATGTCGATCTGAACATTCCCAAGATCGACGGGTACGAGATCATCGAGTTGTCGCTGAAATGACGCACTGACTCAAAATCTCACCACGGACTAACGGCCAATACGGGTGTCCGATCGTCTCTGAGCCCTTGTCTCACAAGGGTTCAGAGACATTGAATGTGGCTGCAAGGGTGCGGGAGTTCCCTTGATTCCTTTGTATCATGGAACGCAAGAGGCCGCCAGCCTTGTTGGCTGGCGGCCTCTTGCGTTATTGGTAGCGGGGCATGGATTTGAACCATGGACCTCTGGGTTATGAGCCCAGCGAGCTACCGAGCTGCTCCACCCCGCGTCGGCAAGTCCTGTATTTGGACAGCTCGCTCAACAATACCTGACTAATCAGGAGTGTCAAGATTCTCGGGCGTGTCGGCCATGGGATGGGGCACGGCTCAGGCGGCCGGCTGGCCGGGCACTGACCTGACGGTGACCGTGCTCAACGCGCTCGGCCTGTTGGTCGGCGCGTTCATCGGCGCGTCCACGGCCAAGGCCAAGCTCACGGCCTGATATGCGAAATATTTCGCCCGGTGGATTCGGTGGAATATTTCGCGCCCCGGACAAACAACCCCCGCCCAAGATCGCGGACCATGCGCATGGCGTGGATGCCGCGACTTGGGCGGGGGCTTCGTCGTTTCAGACCGTCAGAAGCCGTTGTTCCTTCCTGCGTTCGGCGATCTTCTCGGCGAGCCATGTGTTGACCACGGCGTTGCGGCTGACCGCCAGCTCGTCCGCTTCGGCGTCGAGGCTTTCGACCATCCAGTCGGGCAGGGTGAGGTTGACCTTGCGGGTCTTGGTCTTCGCGGGGCGGATGACGCGGGGCTTCGTCATGTCGAAGTACCGGCGCATGTCGTCGCCGCGTTCGAAGGCCTCGTCGATGTCCGAGGCCTTGACTTCCTCAATCGTCCTTGTGCTGCTCATAGGTGTCCTCCTCGTAGTCGCGTGAGTGCCGCACCGAGATGATGCGGACGATGTCCTTGTGTTCTCCCCGGTAGGTGACGATGGCCGTCCAGTGCTTGCCGTCGATGACGCCGAGCTCAAGGTAGCGGGCGTCGTCGCTGCGCGGGTCGGCGTCGAATTCAAGCACGACGTCGTCCCACATGCGTTGGGCTTGCTCGAAGTCGATGCCGTGCTTGGCGAGGTTCTTCGCGCTTTTGGCCGGGTCATACTCGAATTCCACGTCCTACCTCCTACTGAATACCTATCATACACTTAACGAATACCATTGCAATACCTGTGGTGTTCATGAGGTGAGTATGCTCGCTGACACCGTCTTCCCGGGCCTTGAATCGGGCATGGGTGCGGATGCGACTGAGGGACGTCAACTGGCAGCGCCTCGTGCTGATTGTGTTGCGAAAGAGCCCCCGACCGGATGGTCAGGGGCTATGCAAAGTATGGAATTGACGAGGTGAAAACCTCTGGGTCATGAGCCCAGCGAGCTACCGAGCTGCTCCACCCCGTGTCGCGCCGGTGTCCCGTGAACCGCCAGCCGGACGGATGCCTTGAACCGTTATCCCGAATGTTGACATAATGGGAGCATGCCTATCAAGATCCCCAGCGGCCTGCCGGCCAGAGCCATCCTCGATTCGGAGCGCATCTTCGCTCTGGAGAAACCCGAGGCGGAGCGTCAGCGCGTCCGTCCTCTCAAACTGGTGATCCTGAACTTGATGCCCAAGAAGATCGAAACCGAAACGCAGCTGCTGAGACTGATCTCCAAATCGCCGCTGCAGGTCGAAATCGACTTCATGAAGACCTCCACACATGAGGCCACGCACGTTTCCGCCGATCATCTCGTCAAGTTCTACGAAAACCTCGATGCGCTCAAAGACAACTATTACGACGGTTTTGTGGTCACCGGCGCGCCTGTAGAGCATATGCCGTTCGAAGATGTGGACTACTGGGACGAGTTCAAGACGATTCTCGACTGGGCCTCCACCCATGTGTTCTCCACCATGTACCTGTGCTGGGGCGCGATGGGCGCACTGTACTACCGCTACGGCATCCACAAGGTGGATTACCCCGAGAAGATTTTCGGCGTATTCCCGCAGTACCTGCAGGACGAATACTGCTTCCTGACCAATGGTTTCGACGAGATTGATCTGCAGCCGCACTCCCGCCTCGCCGGCGTGAACGAAAACGAGGTACGTGCCAACCATGACCTTCAGATCTTGACTTGGGGGCCACAGTCCGGCCCGGGCCTGATCGCCACACGTGACTTCTCCGAAGTGTTCGCGCTCGGCCATTGGGAGTACGGCAAGTACACGCTCGCCGAGGAATACGAGCGCGATATGGCCAAGGGCATGACCAACGTGCCCTTCCCGAAGAACTACTTCCCGCATGACGATTCGAAGCTGGAACCGTTGTTCGCCTGGCGCGCCCACGCCAATCTGCTGTGGCGCAACTGGCTCAACTGGGTGTACCAGACCACGCCGTATGACCTGACCGAGGTGCCGCAGCTCAGGGCTGAGAAGAAGCTCGGTACTGATCGTTCGATTCGGCATGAGCCGGGCGGGCCGCGCCGGGATGATTTCGAGCCGTTCGCCCACGACGGATTCGGAGTGATCAGAGGGTAGCGCAAATGCCGCACATCCTCGTATTGTGACTAATAGCGCACAACGCTTGCGCAACATCCGAAAAACCTTGCGCCGCCGCCGATTCCAGAAGACGCGCCGGTGTAGTATTGACATTGTCTAGACGCAGGCAAATAATCACTCTTCAGTCATTCGGAGCCGAATGCCCAGCGCAGACTCCGTGTCCGCGCCCGGCAGACTCCACACCGAGGAGACGAAAGTAACGAGCACGTCACATTTGCCTGCCCGGTGGGTTTAAACTGACACCTGACATTGAAGAAGCAGGAGGCGTGATATGGTCGGTTCGCTCAGCGCAGGATTGCTGTTGGCTGACGAGGCAGGCGCTCATCTGCCCTCGGTTGATGACTTCCTTCCCCCGGAGATTCTGTTCCAGGGAACTCCGTTTGCCATCAACCGCATTATTCTGATTCGTATCGTGGCAACCATCGTGCTGCTGGTGGTGCTCGGCGTGACTGCGAAACGCGCCAAGCTCATCCCCGGCCGTTGGCAGGGCGTAGTCGAGTACGGTCTCGACTTCGTGCGCGACAAGGTCGTGTATGACGTGATGGGCGAGACCCGCGGCAAACGTTACGTGCCGATGATCACCACCCTGTTCTTCACGATCTTCGTGTTCAACCTGTGCGGCATCATCCCCGGCATGAACATGGCGGCCAACGCCACGGTGGTCATGCCGCTCGTGTTCGCCGTCTGGACGTTGGTCCAGTACTGGGTCGCCGCCATCCGCTCGCAGGGCCTCGGCCACTATCTGCGCCACGAGCTGTTCACCCCCGGTGTGCCGTGGCCGGTCTACATCCTGCTGGCCCCGATCAACCTGCTTGAGCTGCTGATCATCCGCCCGGCCTCTCTGACCATCCGTCTGTTCGCCAACATGGTTTCCGGCCACCTTATGGTCGCCACCTGCCTGGCGTTCGCACAGTTCTGGATGGTCGACGCGGCCAACAAGCTGCAGGGCATCCCGGTGGGTGCGCTGTGGTTCGCCGGTGGTTTCGCCATGACCTGCTTCGAGGCGTTCGTCGCCTTCCTGCAAGCCTACGTCTTCGCGATTCTTTCCACCGTGTACATCAACCTGAGCTTCCCGGAAGAGTGACGGGCGACTAACCCGCCGCTTCCGGTCCCCGGTCTGGGAAAATCGCAGACCGACCAAACCCCAAGATTTATAACGTCGCCAAGTACGTTAGAAAGGAAACACAATGGATATCATCACCCTCGCAGAGGTCGCCGGCAACCTGTCCGTCATCGGTTACGGTATCGGTACTCTTGGCCCTGGCATTGGTCTGGGCATCCTCTTCGGCAAGGCCATGGAATCCACCGCTCGTCAGCCTGAGATGTCCGGCAAGATCCAGACCATCATGTTCATCGGCCTGGCTCTGGTCGAGGTGCTGGCACTGATCGGCTTCGTCGCCGCCCTGATCATCCGCTGATCAACAGACGAAAACCGATTATGTCCATCACTGAAAGGAGGGCTTGATGGCACAAGCAGCAAGCGGGATTGACCTGTTCATTCCCGAGGTCTATGACATCGTATGGTCGGCGATCATCCTCGTCATCGTTGCAGTGTTCTTCTACAAGTTCTTCATGCCGAAGTTCAATGCGATCTTCGACGAGCGTGCCGCCAAGATTCAAGGCAACATCGCCAAGGCGGAGCAGGCTAAGAAGGACGCCGACGAGGCCAAGGCCAAGTATGAGGCCCAGCTGAGCACCGCCCGTGTGGACGCCGCCAAGATCCGTGACGACGCCCGTGCCGAAGCGTCTCACATCATCGCCGACGCCCGTTCGCGCGCCGAGTCCGATGCGGCCCAGATCGCCGCATCCGCACAGCGCTCGATCGAATCCCAGCACCAGCAGGCCATCGTCTCGCTCAAGGGCGAGGTTGGTGCGCTTGCCACCGCTCTGGCCGGCAAGATCCTTGGCGCCAAGCTGGAAGACAACGACGTGCAGTCCTCGATGATCGATTCGATGATCGACGATCTGGCCGTCAAGAAGTGACCGTGACCATCCGTAACCAGAAAGGGAGGTGACCATGCGAGGAGAGGCATCACGTATTGCAGACCGCGAGTCGCGTGATTCGCTGGCCCCGAAACTGCGCGACACCCGTGAGGACGCGTGGCGGATCGGCAACGAACTGTTCACGATCACCAAGGTGCTCGACGACAGCATCCAGCTCGAACGCGCGTTGACCGACCCGTCCCGCCCGGTTGCCGACAAGGTGGCCGTGCTGACGGAACTGCTCGGCGACAACGTGCATCCGATGACCATGGAGATCATGACCGATTTGGTCTCCCGTCACTGGAGCCGTGCGCGGGACATCGCCAACGCGGTGGAGGATTTCGGCGTGGACGCCATGATGTACTACGCGGACGCCACCGGCGCCACGCTGCAGGTCTCCGTCGAGCTGTCCGAACTGCATTCCGCGTTGCTGAACCTGCCGGTCGTGCGCGCCAAGCTGTACGACTACCAGGCCACCAGCGAAGCCCGTGTGAAGCTGTTCCACGAGGTGTTCTCCGGCAAGACCCTGAACAAGGTCACCATGAGGCTCGCCGAGCACGCCACCTGCAACCTGCGCCGCCGCCGATACCTGGAAACCATCCAGTGGCTGATCAACAAGCTCTCCCGCCATATGGGCGAATCGATGGTCACCGTGACCACCGCCACCCCGTTGAAGCCGGAACAGATCAAGCGACTGGTCGAGGTCTACTCCGCCAAGGTGGGCCGCCAGGTGCACATCAACTCGGTGGTCGATCCGACCGTGCTGGGTGGTATGCGCATTCAGGTGGGCGACGAAGTCACGGACAACACCGTGGTCGCACAGCTGCAGAACCTTCATCGCAAGGTGCAGACGGAGGCGACTCCGGCCTGACCGGCCGAGCCAATCCGTCCAACACCACACACAAGCAAAGACTTGACTGAACAATAACCAATAGAAGGAGTGATCATGGCAGAACTGACCATCGATCCCGCCTCGATTCGCAAGGCCCTCGACGACTTCGTGTCGTCGTACAAGCCGAGCGACACCCCCACCCAAGAGGTGGGATATGTCGCCACGGCCGGTGACGGCATTGCGCACGTGACGGGATTGCCTGGTTGCATGGCCAATGAGCTGCTGACGTTCGAAGACGGCACGCTCGGCCTGGCGTTCAACCTTGACGCCCGTGAGATCGGCGTGGTGATCCTCGGCGATTTCGCTGGAATCGAGGAAGGCCAGGAAGTGCGCCGCACCGGCGAAGTGCTCTCCGTGCCCGTCGGCGACGGCTACCTCGGTCGCGTCGTGGACCCGCTGGGCAAGCCGATCGACGGCCTCGGTGAGATTCAGAACATCGAAGGCCGGCGTATCCTCGAAGCCCAGGCCCCCGACGTGATGCACCGCCACCCGGTCGACGAGCCGCTGTCCACCGGCCTCAAGGCCATCGACGCGATGACCCCGATCGGCCGCGGCCAGCGCCAGCTCATCATCGGCGACCGCCAGACCGGTAAGACCGCCATTGCGATCGATACCATCATCAACCAGAAGGCCAACTGGGAATCCGGCGACCCGAAGAAGCAGGTCCGCTGCATCTACGTGGCCATCGGCCAGAAGGGCTCCACCATCGCCTCGGTGAAGCAGAGCCTGGAAGACGCCGGCGCCATGGAGTACACCACCATCGTGGCCTCCCCGGCAGCCGATTCCGCTGGCTTCAAGTACATCGCCCCGTACACCGGCTCGGCCATCGGCCAGCACTGGATGTACAACGGCAAGCATGTGCTCATCGTCTTCGATGACTTGTCCAAGCAGGCAGAGGCCTATCGTTCGATTTCCCTGCTGCTGCGCCGCCCGCCGGGGCGTGAGGCATACCCGGGTGATGTGTTCTACCTGCACTCCCGCCTGCTCGAACGTTGCGCCAAGGTCTCCGATGACCTGGGCGGCGGTTCGATGACGGGTCTGCCGATCGTCGAGACCAAGGCGAACGACGTGTCCGCCTACATCCCGACCAATGTGATCTCCATCACCGACGGCCAGATCTTCCTGCAGTCCGATCTGTTCAACGCCAACCAGCGCCCCGCCGTGGACGTCGGTATCTCCGTCTCCCGAGTCGGTGGCGCCGCACAGACCAAGGCTCTGAAGAAGGTCTCCGGTACGCTGAAGATCTCCTTGGCACAGTACCGTTCGCTGGAATCCTTCGCCATGTTCGCCTCCGATCTGGATGCGGCATCCAAGGCCCAGCTGACCCGTGGTGCCCACTTGACCGAGCTGTTGAAGCAGCCGCAGTTCCACCCGTACTCGCCGGAACAGGAAGTCGTGTCCGTATGGACCGGCACCCACGGCAAGCTCGACGACCTCGACCTGAAGGACGTCCTTCCGTTCGAGCAGGGACTGCTGGACTACATCGACCACAACACCGATATCCTCAAGACCATTCGCGAGACCGAGGAATTCACCGCCGACACCGAGGCTGCCCTCGATAAGGCCGTGGATGAGTTCCGCTCGACGTTCGTCTCCGGCAGCGGCAAGCCGTTGGAAGAGAAGAAGGTCGAAAGCGTCAAGGCCGCGCCGGTCGATCAGGAAAAGATCGTGGCGGGAGAAAAGTAAGCCATGGGCTCGCAACTCGCATTGAAATCACGCATCCACTCCACCGAGTCGTTGGCGAAGATCTTCAACGCTCAGGAGATGATCGCGTCTTCGCATATCGCCAAGGCCCGTGATGTGGCCCTGAACGCGAAGCCGTACTCCGATGCGATTTTCGATGCCGTGCAAGCGTTGGTGGCCCACACCCATATCACGCATCCGATTGCGGTGAAGGACGAGAACAACCCGCGTGTGGCCGTTCTCGCCCTCACCTCGGATCGTGGCATGGCCGGCCCGTACACCTCTTCGATTATCCGTGAAACGGAGTCGCTGCTGTCCCGCCTTGATGCGGCAGGCAAGCAGCCGGAGCTGTTCGTGTACGGGCGTCGCGGTTCGACGTACTACAAGTACCGCAATCGTGACATCGCGGCGACGTGGGAAGGAAACACCGACCAGCCCGGCGTGGAAATCGCTGAAACGATCTCCGACACCCTGATGGACGCCTACATGAAACCGGCCGAGAAGGGTGGAGTCTCCGAACTCTACATCGTCTACACCGAGTTCATCAACATGGTGGTGCAGAAGGTGCGCGTGCTGCGCATGCTGCCGGTCGAGATCGTGCAGAACGAGACCAAGGTGCCGTCGCCCGATGAAGCGGCCCCGTCCACTGCGGACATCGCACCGCTGTACACGTTCGAGCCCAGTCTCGAAAAGGTGTTGAACGCGATTCTGCCGAAGTACATCCAGTCCCGAATCCACGAGTGCCTGCTGACCGCAGCCGCGTCGGAAACCGCAAGCCGCCAGAACGCCATGCACACGGCGACCGACAACGCGCGAAACCTGATCGATGACCTTACCCGCAAGCTCAACGCTTCCCGTCAGGCCTCGATCACCCAGGAACTTACCGAAATCATCGGCAGCGCCGACGCGCTGACCAAGAAGGAAGAGTAGGAACGCATATGGCTGACAACCAGACCACTGCGGCCGAGCCTACCAACGGTCGCGTCACCCGCGTCCAGGGCTCGGTTATCGACGTTGAATTCCCGGTGGGTCATCTGCCCGACATCTACAACGCCCTGAAAGTAACGATCGTCAACACCGGCGCCAAGGAAGAAGGCGAGGCGAAGGAGACCGAGATCACCCTCGAGGTCGAACAGCACCTCGGTGATTCCACGGTCCGTTGCGTCGCTCTGAAGCCCACCGACGGCCTGGTCCGTGGTGCCTCCGTCTCCGACACCGGCGTCCCGATCTCCGTGCCTGTCGGCGACGTGACCAAGGGCCACGTCTTCGATGTGTCCGGTAACATCCTCAACAAGAAGCCGGATGAGACCATCACCGTCTCCGAGCGTTGGCCAATCCACCGTAACCCGCCGGCCTTCGATCAACTGGAGTCCAAGACCCAGATGTTCGAAACGGGCATCAAGGTCATCGACCTGCTGACCCCGTACGTGCAGGGCGGCAAGATCGGTCTGTTCGGTGGTGCAGGTGTGGGCAAGACCGTGCTGATTCAGGAAATGATTCAGCGCGTGGCCCAGAACCACGGTGGTGTGTCCGTGTTCGCTGGCGTCGGCGAGCGTACCCGTGAGGGTAACGATCTGATCGGCGAAATGGCCGAGGCCGGCGTGCTTGAGAAGACCGCACTGGTCTTTGGCCAGATGGATGAGCAGCCGGGTACCCGTCTGCGTGTCCCGCTGACCGCACTGACCATGGCAGAGTACTTCCGTGACGTGCAGAACCAGGACGTGCTGCTGTTCATCGACAACATCTTCCGCTTCACCCAGGCCGGTTCCGAGGTGTCCACCCTGCTGGGTCGTATGCCTTCCGCCGTGGGTTACCAGCCGAACCTGGCCGATGAGATGGGTTCCCTTCAGGAGCGCATCACCTCGACCCGTGGTCACTCGATCACCTCGTTGCAGGCCATTTACGTGCCGGCCGATGATTACACCGACCCGGCCCCGGCCACGACCTTCGCCCACCTGGATGCGACCACCGAGCTTTCCCGTGACATCGCCTCCAAGGGCATCTACCCGGCCGTGGATCCGCTGAGCTCCACTTCGCGAATCCTCGATCCGCGTTACGTGGGCCAGGCCCACTACGACTGCGCCAACCGCGTCAAGGCGATTCTGCAGCGCAACAAGGAACTGCAGGACATCATCGCCCTGATCGGTATCGACGAGCTCAGCGAGGAAGACAAGACCACCGTGAACCGTGCCCGCAAGATCGAGCAGTTCCTCGGCCAGAACTTCTACGTGGCCGAGAAGTTCACCGGTCGCCCCGGCTCCTACGTGCCGGCCGACGAGACCATCGAAGCCTTCACCCGCATCTGCGACGGCGTGTACGACGACGTCCCGGAGCAGGCGTTCTCCGGCATCGGCGGTATCGACGACCTCGAAGAGAAGTGGCACAACATGCAGAAGGAACTGGGTGCGTGATGGCTGCGGAAAAAACCACGATGAAGGTCAACATCGTCGCCGCTGACCACCCTGTGTGGCACGGCGAGGCGACGAGTGTGACCATTCCCGCCTCTGAGGGCGGCATGGGCATCCTGCCCGACCATGAGCCTGTGCTCACAGTGATCAAGCAGGGTACGCTCACCGTGGTTGAGCCCGATGGCGATCGTCACATGTTCGAGGTGACCGACGGATTCATTTCCTTCGACTCGAACAAACTCACCGTGGCGGTCGAGCGCGGCCACGACGTCCAGTACTCCGGCATCGCCGAGTGATCTGAACCAACTCCTTAAGGGGCTCTCTGGTTTTCCAGAGAGCCCCTTTTGCTATGTATGCCATGTGTTGCGCTACAGTGGTGGCCTATGCGAGTTATTGTTGCCGACTGTTCGGCCGAGTATTCGGGCCGACTCAACGCCTCACTGCCCTTGGCCAAGCGCGTTCTGCTCATCAAGGCCGATTCCAGCCTGCTGATCTTCTCCGAACTGGGCTCCTATAAGCCGCTGAACTGGATGACCGCGCCCTGCACGATTCGTGAGATCGACCCAGCCGCCAAATCTGCGCAACATTCCCGGGAAAGTGTTGCTGGTGGGGCTGTGGATGGTGATTCCGCGACGCATTCCCCGGAAAGTGTCGCCGCTGGTGAGCCGGAAAAGGTGTTACGTGTCAGCGCCGACAAGGGCTCGGACATTCTTGAAGTGACGCTGCAACACATCTATTCCGACCAAACCTATGATCTGGGCGAAGATCCTGGTCTCATCAAGGATGGCGTGGAAGACCATCTGCAGCGCTATCTGGCCGAGCAGATCGAGCGTATCGGCAAGGGAGCCAAGCTGGTGCGTCGCGAATACCCGACCGCCATTGGCCCAGTGGATATTATGGCCGTGAATGCCGAGGGCGAGCATGTGGCTGTGGAAATCAAACGTCACGGCGGCATTGATGGCGTCGAGCAGCTGACTCGCTACTGCGAACTGCTCAATCGTGATCCGCTGCTGGCCCCGGTGCACGGCATCTTCGCCGCACAAACCATCACGCCGCAAGCCCAGGTCTTGGCCAAGGACCGCGGCTTCACCTGCCTCATTCTCGATTACGACGATATGAAAGGCACCGAGGACGACAGTCTCAGGCTGTTCTAGATATAGCAGGGGCTTCCTCATCAGAGGGAGCCCCTGCTATATCTTTTAGTACGCGGCGAGAATATCGATTACGAAGACCAACGTGGAGTTGGCGGGAATCGAACCTTGCTCCTTATCTCCATAGGCCTGATCCGGCGGAATCACCAGCAGAACCTGAGAGCCGACGGTCTGGCCGACCAGACCCTTCTGCCAGCCCTCGATAACCTGATGCTGGCCGCTGGAATCGCTGAACAGATCGGCGTCGATTGTGGAATCGCGATCCCAGGACGAATCGAACTGCTTGCCATTCGTAAGCCAACCGGTGTACTTGACCACCACGGTGTTCTTGTCGGTCAGCTTGGCGCCGTTACCCTTGATCAGCGTCTGCGAGATCAGCGAATCAACCGAACCCTGACCGTTCATGTCAATGGACGGCTTGCCATTCTTGGCTCGCGTCACCTTCGGCAGATTGGCCGGCGCATCCTTGACTTCCTCGCCAGTGGCCTTCTTCAGGTCCTTGGACTTGGAGACAAACGTCATCGCCAGAATGTAAGAGTATCCGGACGAATCCTGAGCGTTGACGCCAAAGCCGATCGTGGTGTTGATCTTGGCGCCCTTGATCTGGTTGTAGTAGGTCGAGGAGAGGGTCTTGGAATCCACCTTCAGCGAGCAATCCGGCGTGTTCTTGGTCCAGGTGTCCATGAGCTCGGTGCCGTCTTTAACGTTGAGCGCGATGCCTTGGGCACAGACGCGGTCGCCCTCCTCGATCACGTCGCCATCGCCCTTTTGCAGCACCACATAGGAGCCGTCGGACACGGTCATCGGCGTATTAAAGGAGATGGTCGGCTTCTCGCCGAGCTTGCCCTTGGCGGTCACGCCGGCAATTTGGCCCTTCTTGTCAGAAGAGTCGGAAGATGAAGAGGAATCGGAAGAAGAGGATTTCGAGTCCGAGCTCGAACTGGAGCAGGCAGCCAGCGACACGCACATCGCCAGTGAACAGGCAAGAGCAACGGCCTTGCCGAGGGGGGATAACATAGACTTAACAGACTTACGCATGGCACACCACCCTACTGGTAAACCTTGATTTTCTGCGCTCCTAGGTAATAAACAGGTGAAGATTGTAGAATGGTTGAGTTATGAGTGCTGAAGAACAGACTACAAGACCGGATAAGGGCGCCAAGCGTCCATCTCGTCATGCCAAGATCATGCGTGGAGTGGTGACGCCTATCTTCGGCCTATTGGCCGTGGCGGCTGTGGTGTTGGGGTACATGAATGCCACGATATGGAAGCCCTCCACTGAAATCACCGCTTCCGCAACCATGAGCGGCTCCCGGTATGCCGTCACTGATCCGAATGTGCTGACCTTGTTGGATCAGAACGCCACGATAACCGTGGACTCGGGATCCTCTCAGGACGAGGCGTGCGTGGCGTTGGGTCCGGCCAAGGATGTTGCCGGATGGGTCGCGTCCGAGAAGTCCTATACCCGCATCACCGGATTGGCGTCATGGAGCGAGCTGAGCACCCAGAAGGGAAGCAGCACGAGTCAGGGAGCGCCTACCAGTGCCGATGACGCGGTGTCGTTCAAGGATTCCGATATGTGGACTGACGTGAGATGCGGCACTGGGTCCGTTTCGCTGGAGAGCAAGAAGACCGGCGCCTCGACGGTAGCCATTGTGGATCTGGGCGAAAATGCCACCAACGCCAAGGTGCAGCTGCACTGGGTGCGCTCCGAAGTGCCGGACTTTGCGATGCCGTTCTATCTGTCCGGCGGATTGCTGGCCGTACTGGCCGTACTGTGCGCCTCCGTGTTCGCCATGCCGCCGCATAAGCGCCGCAAGCGCATGGTGGAAGGCATGGCAAGCGCCGTAATTGAGGAAGAGGCGCCCGCCAGCATCGCAGTGTCCGGGAAGCCGGATGGGGCAAGTCGACGTAATCGTCGCCGCCACGCCACGCATCAGCGTTCGGGCCGTGCGTCCTCGCAATCTGAAGCCACCGAAACACCGGTTATCATCGACCCAAGTTCGCGTAACCTGGTCGCCGACCAGCAGACCGGTGCCGAGAGCGGCGCTGAGACCGGCTTCAGCGCCGGCGATAACGAAGCGACTTCGGTAATCACCCCTGACGAACTGCAGGCCTACTTCTCCCGCTTGGCCCAAGAGGTCAATACCGGAGACGACTCGGCCGATGCCGGACAGGAGGAAAGCTGATGAACAAGCGATGGAACAAACTGTGTGTGGCCGCCCTCGCCTGCGTGGCGTTGGTCGTGCCGTTGACCGCCTGTGAAGGCCGGCTGCCGACGCCGGCTGCTGATACCTCCACCAAGGTTGCGCCGGATTTGACCGAGACGCAGGAGAAGAAGATTCGCCTGAAGATTCTCAAGACGATCGATGAAGCCGATCAGGCCAAGAATCCCGATGGATATGCGGCCGTTATGGGCGGGCCCCAGCTGGACATTCGCATCAGCCAGACCACGATCAATCAGCGTGGCGGCGGTATGTCCCAATATGCGACCATTCCCAAGGACATCGCCCAGACGGTGATTCCTACGGACGACGGATGGCCTCGCTCGGTGTTCACCATCACGACCACCACCGAAGATCAGCAGTCCAAGCGTTTGCTGGTCTTCGATCAGGAATCCGCCCAGCAGAATTACAAGCTGATGGCCATGGCTCGACTGTTTGAGGGAGCCAAGCTGCCAAAGTTCGAGATTCCGACTCTTGGCTCGCATATGGGCACCGCAAAGGATGAGAAGCTGGTGGCCACTCCCGCCGATGCCTTGACCCAATACGCCGATGTGCTGCAGAACGGCTCCAAGAGCCAATACGCTTCCAAGTTCGCAGACGATCTGCTGCGCCAGGAACTGGCCAATACCACGGCCAAGGTGCAGGAAGGTATGCAACGCAACAACGGTACGCAAGAGCAAAAATTCACCGCTGTGCCTGAACAGATGTGGGTGATGCGTGCTGCAGACGGTGCCGGTGATTTGGTGGTTGGCCGTATTAACGGCGAATGGACTCGCAAGGCAGGGGATGGCCGCGAATCGCAGCCGGCTTCCGACGACGAGAAGGCGCTGTTCAATAGCGACAAGTACACCAGCACCATGAAGGTCACGTATGTGAACGTGGTGGCCTTGTACATTCCGTTGGCAAGCTCCGGTGAGCAAATCACCGCAGTGGGCGCCGACCGTCAGCCGGTAAAGGTCGAAGCGCTGTAATTGTTACCGCCACCCACCGCGCGGTTAACGCCCCACCACGATGTGATTCGTCCACCACGATGTCGATAAAATCTTACCTTTCGCATAATGATGCCGTTTGGGGTCACATCGTGGTGGGCGTTTTGCTACGTGGTGGGAATTTCACCGCGTAGTGGAAGAATCACTACGTGGTGGGAATCGGCATTACAATCAATGTCAGCAAATGTGATTGTTGTTGTACGCGAATCGCGTGGAATCGGGAGGCATTATGGCAGAGCAGCAGTTCAATCCGGGAGTCTCATTGGCGGGCGCCGTCGATTTGGAGGCGCTGAAGCATCAGGTCAAGGCCGAGCCCGGCCAAGCGGGCGGCGCGCCTGCCGCTGGTGGGTACGTGATCGACACCACCGAAAACACCTTCCAGGCAATGGTGCAGACTTCTGCGACCTTCCCGATCCTGCTGCTCCTGTGGGTGCCGACCGATGACCGCCTGTTCCCGATGGCCCGTGTACTGGGTGACGCGGTGAATGCCCTGAACGGCCAGATTCAGCTCTCCCGTATCGATATCTCGTCCAATCCCTCGATTGCCCAAGCGCTGCAAGTGCAGGGCGCGCCCGCACTGTTCGCGTTGATTGCCGGCCGTCCGATGCCGCTGTTGCAGGGCCTTCCGGGTGACGACGAGCTCAAGCAGCTCACCGACGAGGTGATTCCGAAGATCATTCAGGCCGCCGCACAGTCTGGTGTGAACGGTACCGCGCCGTACTCGGGTGATCCTGATTCCGATGCCGCCAAGAGCGCTGGTGCCACCGGTGCCGGCGCGGGTGCTGAGCAGGTGCCGCCGGAGCATGCCGAAGCCCATCGTTTGGCCGAGGAGGGCGATTACGCCGGTGCCGCCGCCGAATACGAGCGCGTGCTCGAATCCGACCCGTCCGATGCACTGGCCGCCCGCGAACGTGCGAAGGCGCTGTTGCTGGCCCGCTCCAGGGCCGCTGATGTACGTGACGTACGTGCCGCTGCCGCCGCAGCGCCGGACGATGTGGAATCGCAGTTGGCCGTGGCTGATATCGACATGATCGGTGGCCAGATTCAAGACGCTTTCGACCGTTTGCTGGACTTTTTGGCCGCCGGGCACAAGGCCGATATCGAGCAGGTTCGCAAGCGTCTGCTCGAATACTTCGCCATCCCCGAACCCACCGACCCGCGTCTGGCCCGCGCCCGCCGTCGCCTAGCCACCCTCATGTACTGATTGGTTTTGGCTCCCCTCTTTGAGAGGAGCTGTCAGGCGTAGATGACTGAGAGGAGCGCGCGAGCGTACTTGATTGCTTCCCCTAAACCATCCGATTCTTCCCGAAATACTGCTGGAATCTTGGCCCCTCCAGCGCCAGCTCCTCCTCGAAATCATCCGCCCACTTGCAGAACGGACGGTTGGCGAGACCATCGTTATTGAATCGCGCCTGATCGGTGATTTCGGTGATGCAGAATTTCGGAATCGTCAGATTGGTAACCGGCCCGGATCGTTCGGCCTCGGCTACGATGAGCGGCGCGTTCGGCCCGCCGAACACGTCCACGCTCCAGCCGTCTTCCGCAATCCACACGGAATACCGGTTCTTGATGATTACCGAGCCGCCGCGCTTGATGAGTTCGGCGGCGATGCGCGTGTCGATCTCGCGCTCGACCTCGTAGCGCGTGCCACCCACGGACGGACCTTTGACGGTGACATACGCTTCCGAGAACCGGTCGCGGTATTCGTCCAGCACGGCCACCGGATTTACGTCGGGCGTCATGTCGACGTGAACCTTGTGCGAGACCAGCCGCACGCGCAAGGCGTAATTGTCGGCATGCACGTAGTAGCTCTGAATAATGAGGGTCGGGGCGTCGCCGTCGTCGTATTCCGCCGGCAGCTCGCGGCAGAAGAAGCGGCGTTCGTATTCGAAGTCATCTGTAGGTTCCGACATAACCCCATTGTAGAGCCGATGATGGCGATTTTCTCGTTATTTTGGCGACGTATGTGCCTCATGCAGCGTGATGTGGTGTACAGTAAAGAAGTTACTCGGGTTTGTAGCTCAGTGGATAGAGCGTCTGTCTCCGGAACAGAAGGTCGTGGGTTCGATCCCCATCAAGCCCACCAGCATGGCTTTCGGCTAGCCACCGGAAGCCTTTTGCATATTCGGCGCGTGCAAGGCTGGTGCTGGTGCTGGTGCTGGTGCTGGTGTCGGCAATGGCAAGGCTGGTGATGCCGGCTCGCTTGGGTTGTGGAAAAACCGCCCGGTTTGGCGAGAAAGGTAGCCGAATCGTATGGAATAGCAAGGAATAGTCTGTTGATGGCCGTATGCCGGGCATCATGCGCGCTAAACGCGACTTCGCTCAGTAGACTGCTACGTAATCGGCATTGCCAATCGTTGCCGATCGTGCGATTGGTCGTAGCCGGTGGTGATGTGTACCGGCGCCGGCCGCAGCAGGTGGGCGCCCCCAAGATGAGAAGGAGCACAATATGAGCGAAAAGATGGAAGCCGTAGCCACTTCCGAGGCACCGGCCGCGCTGGGCGCATACAGCCAGGCGGTGAAGGCCAACGGCTTCGTGTTCGTATCCGGCCAGCTGGGCATTGATCCGGCCACCGGCGAACTGGCGGGCGAGACCGCTGGAGAGCAGGCTGCACAGGCGCTGAAGAACATCAAGCACATTCTCGACACTGCCGGTACCGGCATTGAGCATGTGTGCCGTGCCACCGTCTACCTGAAGAACGTCGAGGACTTCAAGGAAGTGGACGCACGTTACGCTGAGGCGTTCATCGGCTCCGTCAAGCCCGCCCGCGTGGCCTTTGGCAACAACATGATTCCCAAGGGCGCGCTCGTGGAGATTGACGCCATCGCGGTGGAGTGATTCGAATGTTTCCCCGGCGGCCCGTCTGCGCGCATGGTGTGTGCAGACGGGCCGCCGCGTATTGTGCGACGCATTCCCGGGAATGTCGCGCTAGGCGGGGTGTGAAGGGTGGTTCCGCGGCACATTCCCGGGAATGTTGCGCTGGAATCGTTGGGCGGTGGTCCGTGCCACAATAGAGACCATGGCATCCAAAGGAAAACCGTCACCGCGTTCGGCCGTCAGCCCGCTGAGCGACGCCCAGGTCGAGCGTCTGGCCGCCCGCCACACGCTTGTGGACTCGACACAGTATTACCCGACCGGCCCTCGCACGCCCAATCAGCCGGAAATCAACGCCCAGAATCCCAAGGCCACCAAACGACTGCTGGAAGGGGTGTCCATTGTGTTCCGCGCCAGCTGCAAGACCAAGGCCTGGGGCTTGGAACAGGTGCCGGAAACCGGACCGTTCATCACCGCCGCCAGTCATATCACCATGTTTGATGTGTTCGTGCCGATGATGAGCCTGTTCCACATGGGCCGCCGCCCCCGTTACATGGCCAAGGCCGAGATGGCGAAGTGGCCATTGATCGGCAAGTGGTTCCAGTTGGTCGGCATGCAGCCGGTGCAGCGTCATTCGGGCAAGGCCAAGCAGATCGAAGAGACCTCGATTGATATTCTGACGTCCGGTCGCCCGCTGACGGTCTGGCCGGAAGGCACCGTGACCCGCGACCCGAAAAAGTGGGTGATGAGCATTAAGGAGGGCGTGGGATATATCGCCCTTGAATCCTCGCGCAGACTGGGGCATCAGGTGCCGCTGTACCCGGCGGTGACGTGGGGTGCCGCCTCCATCAACCACTGGTGGCCATGGCCGCGCAAGAACGTGGTGATGTGCTACGACCATGCGCTGGACTACGCCGATCTGCTTGCCGACATGGACTCCTGGGGCGAGGAACCCCCCGCCGAGGCCGTGAACGAGCTGATGTGGCGCGTGCTCAAACGCATGAACACAGTACTGGAGGAAATTCGTGGCGAGCAGTTCCCCGCTGAAGGCTACTGGGACTACCGCAGCATGAGTCGCAAGCCTTGGCCTGAAGCCGGCGGCCCGTTCCCGGCTGAGAAGTAGCCGCACCGGTTCCCGTACGGGGAGCCTAGGCGAGTAGCATGGCACAAGATTGTACCGATGAAGTTGCGCGACAAGCGAAGGTAGGAATTTGATATGGGTAAAAATATAACGGTTCTCGGTGCAGGAGCATGGGGTACCGCTTTCGGCCAAGTGCTGGCGGACGCCGGCAACACGGTGACCATGTGGGCCAAGGAGCAGCGGATTGTCGAGGACATTCGCGATCGCCACCACAACGCCGTGCGCCTGCCGTCCGTCGAAAAGTTGCCGGACAACATGACCGCCACCGGGGATCGCGCCGAAGCCGTCAAGAACGCGGACATCGTGGTTGTGGCCATCGCCGCGCAGTTCGCGCGAGTGGCACTCGTCGAATTCAAGGGACTGATTCCCGATCGCGCCATCGTCGTCAGCCTGATGAAGGGCATCGAGCGTGGCACCAACAAGCGTATGGACGAAGTCGTCCGCGAATCCCTTGACCTGCCGGCCGACCGGTTCGCCGCCATTTCCGGACCGAACCTGTCCAAGGAAATCGCCGATCGTCATCCTGCCGCCACCGTGGTGGCTTGTACGAACCTCGATAATGCCACGAAGGTGGCTGAGGCATGTACCACCTCCTATTTCAAGCCGTTCGTGACCACCGACGTCATCGGCCTGGAAATGTGCGGCAGCCTGAAGAACGTGACCGCGCTGGCCGTGGGCATGGCCCGTGGTGCCGGCTACGGTGAGAACACCGCAGCCATGATCGAAACTCGTGGACTGGCCGAACTGACCGCGCTGGGCGCAGCTGCTGGCGCCGATCCCAAGACCTTCTTCGGCTTGGCCGGTGTGGGTGATCTCATCGCCACCTGTGGCTCTCCGCTGTCTCGTAACTATACGTTCGGCGCGAATCTCGGCAAGGGATTGACGGTCGAGGAGGCCACCAAGGTCAGCAACGGTGTGGCCGAAGGCGTGCCCACCACGGATGCGGTGGTGGCTCTTGGCGAGCAGCTTGATGTGCCGACCCCATTGGCGTATCAGATGAGCCGCGTGCTGAACGAAGGCATTTCCTGCTCGGAGATGCTTGCCGGACTGTTCGGGCACGAGGTTACCGGCGAATAACGAGAGAAGCGACGTATACGTGGCGTATACGTCGTACGTGCAAAGTCGTGTGGCGTATACGTCGTTGACGTGCGCGAGTAGACTGGTGTGCGTCTCTTGTGCGCGGCGGTCCGAGCGCGGTTCGGTCCGGTTGGCGGTGCAAAGCATAGGCTTGAAAACGGTTGTAGTTTCAATAAAAGGATGGTTATGGCCAAGAAGCGTGTTGTGGTGCTCTATGGTGGGCGTGCAGACGAGCATTCGATTTCCTGCATCTCCACTGCCGGTGTGCTGGGGGCCATGGACACTGAACGGTTCGAGCCGATTCCGGTCGGCATCACCAAGGACGGCAAGTGGATCATCAACGGCGAAGATCCTCGTGGCTGGAATCTGGATGGCGGCGAGCTGCCGACCGTAAAGATCACCCCGGAATCGCGCCCGGTGATGCTTGACCCCTCTCGCGGCCAGGACGGTTTCTTCATCGGCGAGCCCAGCCACATCAATTCCGCCGATTCCGGCTTCGGCACCAGCTTCGTCAGCATGTCCGACCCGGAAATGCACCATGCGCTGACCTCCCTTGGCCATGTGGACGCGGTACTGCCAGTGCTGCACGGTCCCTATGGCGAGGACGGCACGGTTCAAGGCCTGCTGGAAATGATGGGTGTGCCGTACGTGGGGTGCGGAGTGTTTGCTTCCGCCGCCTGCATGGATAAGCATTACACCAAGGTGGTGCTGGGTGCCGCCGGCATTCCCACCGCGCCGGGTGTGACGGTCGATGCGCGCAACTTCACCGCCGCCGATGTGCTTGCCAAGATCGAGGACGCCGGTCTTACCTATCCGCTGTTCATCAAGCCTTCACGCGCCGGCTCCAGCTTCGGTGTGACCAAGGTCGAGAAAACCGATGACCGCGAGACCCAGCAGGATCGTCTGGCCGCCGCCATCGCCACCGCCGGCGAGCACGATTGGAAGGTGCTCGTTGAGCAGGGGATTGATGGCCGTGAAATCGAATGTGCCGTGCTGTGTCCGAAGGCCGGTGACGAGCCTGAAGCCAGCTGGCCCGGCGAAATCGTGCTCGATCATCAGAACGACGACCAGTTCTACGATTTCGACTCCAAGTACATGGATGCCTCCGCCAGCCACGTGGAAGTGCCTGCCAATCTGCCAGTCAGCGTGCTTGAGGACGTGCGTGACGTGGCCCGGCGTGCGTTCAAGGCCGTGGATGGTGCCGGCTTGAGCCGTGTGGACACCTTCGTGACGCCTGATGGCACGGTGATGGTCAACGAAATCAACACCATGCCCGGTTTCACGCCGATTTCTATGTATCCCAAGGCTTGGGATGCCACCGGGGTGGGGTATACCGAGCTCATCACCCATCTGATCGAGGGCGTGCTGCGGTAGGCGCTGCGCGGCGGGCGGATGACGTGGGTCGGCCGGTGGTCGGCCCACGGCCGACACGTCGTCCGTTGTCGTTGCCGTGCCCGTTCCCGTCGTTCGTTCATGCCGGGTTTCCCTAAGTTCAGCGGACGGACACCAAATGGCGAACGCAGTTCATCGTCGCGCCACCGTCAGGACAGGTTGGGCGCTTAGTTTCTTCTCTTGGATTTGCAGGCCGTGCGGATGCCGCGCATCACGGGCCTGATTCCCCAGACTGTCGTCTGGATGATGTTGAGAAAAGGAACATTATGAACAACCTGCGTAAGATCGCGGCCGGCTCCCTTGCCGCCGTACTCGCGTTCTCGATGGCCGCCTGCGGTTCGAGCAACGCCTCCGACGGCAACGCCAAGACCTCCGGCAAGGCCGTCACCGTGAACGAGAAGTCCGCCAAGGCCACCTCCCTCGCCGATTTCGGCACCATGGAAGACCTCGAGAAGGCCGCCAAGGAAGAAGGCGCGCTGAACGTCATCGCCTTGCCGCATGATTGGTCCAACTATGGCGAGGTCATCGAGGGCTTCAAGAAAAAGTACCCGGAGATCAAGATCACCGAGCTCGATCCGAACACTTCTTCCAAGGAAGAGCTCAATGTAGCCAAGACCAACAAGGGCACCGACGCCGCCCCCGATGTCTTCGATGTCGGCCAGGCCATCGCCGCCACCTCCACCGACTATTTCGCCCCGTACAAGGTGCAGGCCTGGGACAAGATTCCGGACGAGCAGAAGGACGCCAATGGTGCCTACTACGCCGACTACACCGGTATCATGTCCGTGGGTTGGAACGCCGACAAGTACGGCGATGTCACCTCCCTGAACGACCTGCTCGATCCGAAGTTCGCCGGCACCGTGGCCATGAACGGCAAGCCCACCGAGGCCGGTGCGGCCTTCAACGGCTATCTGATGGCCAACCAGCTCGCCGGTGGCGACATCAACAACCTGCAGCCCGGTCTCGACTTCTTCAAGAAGCTCAAGGAGGCCGGCAACCTGACCACCATCGATGTGACCAACGGCACCATCGACTCCGGCCAGGTCGGTGTGGTCTTCGACTGGACCTACAACCAGGCCTCCTACAAGAAGGAACTCAAGTCCAAGGGCGTGAACTGGAGGTACAAGACCTTCCCGAAGGCCCAGGTCGTCAGCTACTACAACCAGGCCATCAACAAGGACGCGCCGCACCCGGCCGCCGCCCGCCTGTGGGAGGAGTACCTGTACACCGCCGAAACCCAGAACCTGTGGTTCAAGGGCGGCGCCAACCCGGTGCTGCTCGACTCCATGAAGGCTGACGGCACCGTCGACCAGGCCACTCTGAAGGACGCCATCACCATCGAAGGCCAGCCGGTCACCTACAGCAACGATGACTCCACCCGCATCACCGAGTGGCTTCAAAACAACTGGGACAAGACGATCGGCAACTGAGAGTCCACGATGACCGCCGCAATCGCACCCATCGCGCCGGACGGACCCGTCGCCTCCAAGGCCGCGGGTCCGTCCGCCGCATCGTCCCCCGCTTCGTCCGCACTGGCGAAGCACCGTCAGGAGCTTGGCACGCTCGCCACCACGCTCCCGTTCTTCGCCTACACCGCCTGCTTCCTGCTGGCACCCACCGTGATCGTGATCATCGGCGCGTTCCAGGATCGCAGCGGCGGTTTCACGCTTGCGAACTTCCACAAGATGTTCGAAGCCAACACCATCGCCGCATTCGGCACCTCGATTCTGGTGTCTTTAGCATCCTCTCTGATCGGCGCAGTGGTGGGCGCGCTCGCTTCCTACGCACTGGTCATCGGTGCCAAGCCGAACGGCCTGCTGCGTCGTATGGTCTCCGCCATCTCGTCGGTGCTCGCCCAGTTCGGCGGCGTGATGCTCGCGTTCGCGTTCATCGCCACTCTTGGCATCAACGGCATCGGCACCATGCTCATCAAAACCCTGACCGGCTATACCGTGAACCCGAACTGGCTCAGCTCCCTGCCGGGGCTGGTGACCGTCTACTGCTACTTCCAGATTCCGCTGATGATCATCATCTTCCTGCCTGCGGTCGATTCCATTCGTCCACAGTGGCGCGAAGCCTGCGAGTCGCTCGGCGGCAACACCGTCCAATACTGGACGCGCGTGGCCTGCCCGATCCTCGCACCCCGCTTCATCTCCGCATTTCTGCTGCTGTTCGCCTCCGCGTTCTCCGCATACGCGACCGCCGCAGCCCTGTTCTCGCAGCGCTCGATTCTGGTGCCGTTGATGATCCAAGGTGCCATGCGCAATGAGATGGACCCCAACCAGCAAGGCTTTGCCCAGGTGCTGGCATTCGCAATGATCATCGTCGTGGCCATCGTCATGCTGCTGAGCCACGCCGTGGAAAAGAGGGCCGGACGTTGGCAATGACCGAAACTTCCACAACCAAGCCGCCGCAACTGCGCGCCGCCCGCGTGCGCAAACAGAGCATCATCAAATTCGTGATCCTGTTCGTCACCCTGGCGTTCCTGTTCGTGCCGCTGCTGGCCATGCTCATCTTCACCCTGCGTCACCCGCTGTCCGGCCGCTGGTCGGCCGCGCCGTGGACGGCGATTTTCACCGGCAACGGCGAATCGTTGGGCGCCGATCTGAGCGTGCTATGGCAGGGCGTCGGCATCTCGCTGTCGTTGAGCGCCGTCACCGTCGCGATCATGCTCATCCTGCTGGTGCCCACCATGGTCATCGTGCATATTCGGTCCAAAGCCTTGGAGCGTGCGATCGAATGGGTGGCCACCTTGCCGCTGACCATTCCGGCCATCGTGCTGGTGGTGGGTCTTGGGCCGATCTACCGTTGGCTGTCCGCCGACGTGTTGAGCACCAACCCAATCTGGCTGTGCTTCGCCTACGTGATTCTCGTGATGCCGTTCGCCTTCCGCGCGATCGCCGTGGGCCTCAACTCCATCGACGTCAAGACGCTGGTCGAGGCATCCCGCTCGCTCGGTGCCTCCTGGCCCAAGGTGTTCCTCAAGGTGATCATCCCGAACCTATGGCAGTCGATTCTCTCGGCATCCTTTATCTCCATCGCCGTGGTGCTGGGCGAATACACCGTCGCCTCGCTGCTCGGCCGTATGAACCTGCAGGTCGCGCTCTACCAGCTCGGCCAATCCAATGCCCAAATTTCCACCGCCATGTCGCTGCTGGCCTTGCTCTTCGGCGTGGTGCTCCTCGTTGCGCTCGACCTGATCTCCGACGCAATGCGTAAGTCAAGGGAAGGTAAGTGACCCGATGAACAACGATTCAACCCCCACCCGTCAGGAAACCGGTACCGCAGTGGACGCCGCCCCGGCGTCCCCGGCCATCCCGGCAGCCGTGTCCTCCACCGCCGAGGACGCCTTCAAGAACGACCCCACCGCCACCCTCGAAGGCGTGCGCGGCAAAGACGTAACCAAGGCCGCCAAGGCCCTGCTCAAAGACACCGTCAAGCGCGGCGGTGGTTCCATTCAGATGCAGAACGTCGTCAAGATCTATCCTGGTTCCGCCGTGCGCGCGCTCGACGACTTCAGCCTGGACATCAAGCCCGGCGAAATGGTCGTGCTGCTCGGTGGATCCGGTTGCGGCAAGTCCACCGCGCTGCGATCGCTTGCCGGTCTCGAAGATATCCAAGGCGGACGCATCATGGTCGGCGGACAGGACGTCACCGGTGTGCCGGTGAACAAGCGCGAGATGGCCATGGTGTTCCAGGCGTACTCGCTGTTTCCGCACATGACCGCCCTGGAGAACGTGGAATTCGGCCTCGAAGTGCGCGGCATGGGCAAGGCCGAACGCCGCAAGATCGCCATGGAACAGCTGGAGCTCGTGGGGCTTGCCGATCAGGCCAAGAAGTACACGCAGCAGATGTCCGGCGGCCAGCAACAGCGCGTGGCCCTGGCCCGCGCGCTGGCCGTCAAGCCGCGCGTGCTCCTGCTCGACGAGCCTCTTTCCGCCCTCGACGCCAAGGTGCGTGTGCAGCTGCGCGACCAGATTCGCCGCATCCAACTCACCACCGGCACCACAACCGTCTTCGTGACCCACGATCAGGAAGAGGCGCTGGCCGTGGCCGACCGCATCGGCGTGATGAACAAGGGCAAGATCGAGCAGATCGCCGCCCCGCAGGACCTGTACCAGCGCCCCGCCACCGAGTACGTGGCCACGTTCATTGGACTCACCAACCGCCTGCCCGGCGCATCCAATGGCGACGAGGCCGTGGTCTTCGGCCAGCGCGTGCCGCTGCTCGCCGGCTCCGCCAAGGGCGATTCCGTGGCCGTGCTCGTGCGCCCGGAGAACCTGATGCTGGCCTTGGCTGGCAGAAGCGATTCGCACGTCGGCGAACGCGCCCGCGTGGAGGTCATTCACTTCCTTGGCTCTTTGGTTCGTGTGGACACGGTCATCACCTCCGGCGAACACCAGCGCTGGAACAAGGGTGAACAGCTCAAGGCCACCGTGCAGCTGCCCGCCAGCGAGCTGCCGGCCGGTCTGGCGGTGGGCGATGACGTGATTGTCACCCCGCGTCCGGTCGCCGCGCTCGCCTGCTGAATGGCGTTGCGATGATCGTGCGGTTCTGTTCTGTTTTGTGACTGTACGATCGTCGAATGGCTTATCGGCAATGATATGTGTGGGACGGCGGCGATTTTTGGGCGATTATCGCGTGCCGTCCCACGCCGGTGTGGGACGGCATGAACGTCAAACGATGTACATTCGTGCCGTCCCACAGATTGTATTGAGGAATCGTTGCAATGACGCCATTTCTTCGTGCGGCGTCATCAGTCATATGTGGAGTGGTGTGGGCCGCCGCGAAAAAATCGGGCAAAATCGCGTGCCGTCCCACAACAATCCCGCAGAGTAGAGGACTCTCTCGGCATGGGGATTGATTGACGTAGATCATTCCTTGCCCATTGATGATTTTCCCCATTCCCAATGCAATCGAAACGCCGTGCCGTATTCTTGAAGAGTATTGCACGTGTGATCGGTCCGTTTGCGGCCAGTAACTATGGGGGATAAGTATGAGCGAACCAATGCCGTCGGCGCAGCAGCCGCAGGTACCTGAGCAACCACAGCAGCCGCAACAAACCCCACGCGATTGGTGGTTCACGGCCCATCGCCGGTTTTCGACAATCGGCTCGGCGCTCGCCATTATGATGGTGTTCTGGATCGGGCTGAATATTCTGGCCACTGAAGCACTACGAACGCTGCTTGGCGCCGATGTGCCCGCTTGGGCTGTGTTGCTCGCCTCCTCCGGGCCGCTGTATGTGGTGGCCATGCCGCTGAGTATGTTGGCTTTCACTCGCGTACCGGTTATTCGCACCCGGCAGTACCCCATGAAGGCGGGGGAGTTCATTCGGATTTTCGTCATGTGCATTCCGGTAATGTTCTTGGGCAATATAATCGGCAATATATTGTCTGCCGGAGCCACTGATGGTCAGGCCACCAATCGCATCAACGACGTGATTCTTGGCAGCGACTGGCGGGTGAACGCATTGTTCATAGGCCTGTTGGCACCGGTTTGCGAAGAATGGATTTTTCGCAAGGAGATTATCTCCCGCCTGCGCCGGTACGGAGAAAAGACCGCAATCATGTTCTCCGCATTGGCATTCGCGCTATTCCATATGAACGTGTTCCAGTTCTTCTACGCCTTTGGCCTAGGACTGATGTTCGGATATGTATACACACGCACCTCCCGACTGCGGTATTCAGTGGCTATGCACATGCTGATCAACCTGAACGGGTCAGTACTCGCCCCATTGGTGATACAACAGATCGATCCCCGCATCCTCGACGGCACAATCAGCGAGGCCGAAATCATGCGTATGGCTGAAACCGGCAACATGGGCGGCATGGGCATCATGATGTTGTACGGCACAATGATGTTGGGCCTCTGCATTGCCGGTATCGTGCTGCTTATCACCAAGCGCAAGAGCTGGGAGTTCTATCTTGCGCCAGAGGAGTTGCCTGCGGGGCTTAAAATACGCACCGCCTATGCCAATCCCGGCGTTATCTCGTACCTACTGTTGACTGTGATTCTTACCGGTTGGATGCTGTTCGCATGACTGTCATAGCCGGACCCAGAGAGGCGAGCCGGGAGATATCACAGATTGTCTGACGAGCCGCCATCTCCAACAAGGTATTCGGTGCCCGAACCGGCGATGGCGCGCGCGGCCATATCCCTCACGGTGGAGGGCAGCACGCCCTCGCGGGCGAACACCAGCACCTGACCGGTCATGCCGTAAGGGGAGAAGCCGGTGAACTTGACCAGCGGTGGCTGGCCCTCCAGTGCCACGTCGGCGGTGGCTTTGGTTACGCGGTCGAGAATATCCTGACTGATAGCGGACGGGTCGCCGGAGGCCTTGGCCGTGAATTCAAGCGTGGCCATGCCTTCGCTGACCGGCGTGAGCTTGGTCAAGGCGGCCGTGTTGAGCACCGAATTGGGAATGACCATCATGTCCCCGGAGCGGGTGCGTACCACGGTCTGCCGCCAGGTGATGTCATGCACGGTGCCCGTGACGCCTTGAATGGTCACCAGGTCGCCGGGCTGGATCACGCGGCCCAGCATCAGGCCGAAACCGCCGATGACGTTGGCGATCGTATCCTTCAAACCCAGTGAGATCGCCACGCCTCCGACGCCGAGGGCGGTGACCAGGGTGGTCGGATTGATGCCGAACACCGGCTGCAGCACCATCGCCGTACCGGTGACCCAGATGGTCACGCGCGTGAGATTCACGAAAATCGAGGCGCTGGGAATCTGAGAATTGTCCAGAACCCTGCGCAGCACGCGGCTGATCACGCGATCGGCCGCGAACACGACGGCCAGCACGACGGCCAGCCAGATGAGCTTGCCCGCATTGACCTGGAACCAGTGTGCGATGTCTTGTGCATATTCGGTCATATGCCCTACTGTATCGACCATTTCTGGTGAAGTCGTAAACATGCGGGCCCACGTCGGGTTTTGGCCGTTGCGGTGGTGCTGGTGGCACGCCACCGACGGCACCGCGGTGCAGCATCGTCGTGGTGATGACGTCGCCGTGACGCCTAGTCCCGATGCTCGCGGCAGGTTTGGCCGAGGCCCCTGGCCAAACGAATCGGGTCGAGAATCTCATCCAGTTGCTCGGCGGGCAGATCGGTGCGTTCGCCGGCCACCTCGCGCACGGTACGGCCAGTATGTACGGCTTCGGCGGCGATGTCGGCCGCATGCTCATAGCCGATGTAGTGGTTGAGTGCGGCGGCGATCGACGGCGAGGACTGGGCATACGAGCGTCCCAGACCGACGTGGATCTCGATGCCTTCCACGCAGTTGACGCGGAATGTCTCCATGGCCCGCGTCAACAGGGCCATGCCGGTCAGCAGCTCGTGCACCATCACCGGGTCGAAGGCGTTCAGCTGCAACTGCCCCTCGGCCACGGCCCAATTCACGGTCACGTCCATGCCGAAGATCGTGAAGCAACACTGGTTGACGCATTCGGGAATCACCGGGTTCACCTTGGCCGGCATAATCGACGATCCGGCCTGGCGAGCCGGCACGTTGAGATCGTTGAAACCGCAGCGCGGCCCGGAATTGAGCAGTCGCAAATCGTCGGCGGCCTTCTTCAGGTGCACGGCGAGGCTTTTGACCGCGGCCGACGTGGCCACGTACGCGCCCATATCCGTCATGGCGGCCACCGGATCGGGCGCGGCGGTGACTGGCAGCCCGGTGATGTGCGCCAGATGCTTGATGGCGGACTTGCGGAATCGCAGATCCGCGCAAATGCCGGTGCCGATGGCGGTGGCACCGAGGTTGAGCTGGGCCAGCAGCGGCACCACGCGATCGAATGCAGCCAAATCAGACTTCAACAGCGTGGCAAACGCATGGAATTCCTGACCATAGGTCATTGGTACGGCGTCCTGCAGCTGCGTGCGGCCAATCGTCACGTCGTTGATATGTTTGTCGGCCAGATCGTGGAAGGCCTTGGCGAGTTTCTTGGTGGACTCGGCGAGCGGCCCGATCGCGTCGATAAGCGCGAGTTTGCAGGCGGCAGGGTAGGTGTCGTTCGTGGACTGCGACTCGTTGACGTCGTCGTTCGGATGGATGTATGTGTAATCGCCGCGCTGGTGGCCGGCGATTTCCAGCGCACGGTTGGCGATCACCTCGTTCATGTTCATGTTCGACGAGGTGCCGGCACCGCCCTGCATCACATCGACCGGGAACTGATCGGCCAGTTTGCCGGCCTCGATTTCCAGGCAGGCGGCGCGAATGGCCTCGGCCTTGGCCGGGTCGATCAGGCCTAATTCCTCATTGGCGATGGCGCAGGCGCGCTTGACCGTGGCATAGGCGCGAATCAGCTCGGGATGTTGGCTATCGGTGATGCCGGAGACCGGGAAGTTGCCGATAGCGCGCTGGGTGTGAATGCCCCAGTAGACGTTCGCCGGCACCTCCATCTGGCCGATGCAGTCATGTTCCAGACGGGTTTTGTTCGATGTTTCGCTCATGCTTCCATCTTCCTGTGTGAGGGCTGGAAACGCCAGCATGAGAGGCTGATTGCGCCTTGTGAGAAACCTCACGCAGGGTTCATTCGACGGAAACAAGCCAGACTCACTGGTTTTCGGTCAAGCGGTGTACCCGGGGAATCCTGCGGGGCCGTTCGACGGTGAGATGGGGGATGGCGCGGCATGCGTGGCGGCGGCCGGCATGCCGGGGGCGGCCGAATCCTGCGCATTGTGCACGAAGATGCGATTCCAGTAATTAAGCATGTCCTTTTGGCTCATGGCCAGGTATATGCCCATGGCCAGCACGGCCACATCTTCTTTAAGCAGGTCTTTGATTTCGATGGCGTCGCTCAATTCGGGCCAACGTTGCAGCACGGCGAGCATGCCGCCCACGGTGAACTCGACCATGAGATCGGTTTTCAGGTCAAGGTTCTTGGGGTCGCGTTGCAATGTGCTGAGCATTTGCAGACGGCAGAAGTCGCGCAGCGATTCGGTCAGTTCAAGCGTGCTGTGCGGGCCTGCCAACAGGGCCAGGCGGTCGAGGCGTTGCCGTTGCTCTGGATCTGAGAGCGTGGCGGTGACGCGGTCTCGCCATTGTTCCTCGGGATTGCCATTTGGGTCGGGGGTGCGGTTGATCGGAATCGATTCGACCTGATGCAGGATGGCTGAATCGGCCAATTCGGGCAGGCTGGAGAAGTGATAATAGAACGAATTACGGTTCACGCCAGCCTCACGCACCACATCGGTGACGGTGATCTTGCGGTAGTCGCGGTCGGCGAGCAATTCCCAGAAAGCGTTCTCTAGGCGTTCTTTGGCGGGCAGCACCTCGGAATCATGGCGTGGACGTGGCATCTCTTCCTCCTGATGCACCAGCGTGATATGGTCACGCTGTCTAATAACTTATTGGGCAGTATAACTATTATTTGTGGACATGTCTATGAGCTAATCGGCGATTTCAGTTGCGTCCTCCGCTGAGGGCGAAGCTGCGGTGCCGGCATCGGTATCGGCTCTGGCCGGGGCCGCTCTATCTGTTCCTGTCGCGGTTCCTGCTGGGGTCTCGGCTGTTCCTTTGGCGGTCGCAGAACATGGTGCGGAAGCCGGGGCGGGCGTCGGCCTGCGTTTGGCCGTGGACACCTTGAACAGTATCGCCAGGGCCTCAACCAAATGACGCCGGTCTGCGGGGGTCAGCCCTACATACGCGCCAAGCATCGCCGGAATCGAAGCGGGGAAGTTGCTCATCACCTCGCTGAAACTGGTGGCGCCGTTGGCGTGCAGCACGGTGAACAGCGCGTCCACCGCACGCTTGCGCTGTTCGGGCGTAAGCGTGGCGATCCAATGGTTCAGCTCCTCGTTAAACAACTGCGAGCTGGAACTCAAATCCGGCTCGGTGATGAACTGGTCGCCATCCAACAGCCAGGTGAAGGCGGAATGCTGCATGATGCCATCCGAATCGGAAGCGACCACGCGGCAAGGCTCCGGAGTCTCGAAAACCATGCCCACAATCGACGAACTCGGCACGATCTTCGTCACCTTAGGCTGAATGATGCGGTAAGCCGGACTGGTCACGATCTCCGGCGGGAAACCGGGGCCATCCAGCGAATAGACGTGCTGGATGCGCCCGCGCACCTTCGGCTCGGCGTTCATGGCCGCGTAAATCGCCAGGTTGCCTCCCTTGGAATGGCCGACCAGAATAATCGGACCTTCCCACAGTCGCGCCACCGTATCCAGATAGGCGCTGGCTGAACGTTGCGCCGGCACCGGATACTGGAAAGCCATATTGAAATCTTCCTTCCATCCGATGAGCGAATCATCGGTACCGCGGAAGGAAATAACCAACGTGCCTTTGTAGGTCGGCTTCCGGCGCTTGTGGCCGTCGGGCAGTTGGAAGGTGGCGGCGGCGAATTGGGTTTGCTCGCCCTGATTGATGTGCTCGACCACCGCGCCCAGGCGAACGTTGGCGTATCGGGGGTTCTCGCCTGCGGCCTGGAACAGGTCGTGGGTCAGGTCCGGATTGACCACTGAAACCATTTGGGCTTCGTGCGGCTTGTCGTCGGCATGCGTTTTCGGCGAACGATGCAGCTCGCGGTTGGCCTCGTCAAGGCTTACCGATTCAAGCTCGGGATGCCAGATACCCTTCAGCCAGATCAGTGGATGCTTGGGCTCGAAAGCGCGAATGCGTGCGGCGAACGAGCCTGACCGCGTCTCATCCAGCATCAACGTCGGGCAGATACTGGCCACATCCTCATAGATGAGCGTGGAGATGATCAAGGCGTCGATTTCGTTGAACGGCAAGTCGGCGAAGGAGCGCGTTTCGGTGTGCGCGTAATCGATAATGCCGGTCATACGCACCTCCTGCTTCCGTTGATATTGCATATCCCCTTGGGTCATGTGGTCTTGCGATCGCGTGCGGCCGTGCGGCTGCGCGCAGCAATTAACCATATGCATTCCATTGTAGGGATTGTACGGTTTTGGCCGGCGCGATCGAGCAAGACTGCACCGACGGCGAACAATTCGTGGAAGGATTCCCGTCAGCTTGTCGAAAATTGTCGGGTAGCGGGGGTTGCGATGCCAGCCAGCCGACCACCCTCCGGCGTTACGTGCCACTTCCCGCCAGCGGGAGGGGTAACCACTCAATCCTTTTGACGAGGCGGACCGCTGGGCCGGTCAAGGGTTCGGTAGATCGAAGCACGCCAGATCCACGCCCTCGAGTTCAAGCAACTCGGCCTTGATATCGAGTCGGTCGCCGTAGCCGCCAAACGCGCGGCCCGAGCCGACTACGCGGTGACAGGGCACGATGATGGTAACCGGATTGCGCTTCACTGCGCCTCCGACCGCCTGCGCGGCCATGCGGCCGCCGCCGCGTCGTTCGGCCAATTCGGCGGCGAGTTCGCCGTAACTTACCGTCATGCCATAGGGAATCTCGGCCACCAGATTCCACACTTCATGTTGGAATGGCGTGCCGGCGGGATGCAACGGCGGCACCTGATCCGAGCCGGGGCGTTCGCCGGCGAAATAGGCGGTCAGCCATTCGCGGGTTATACGGAATACGTCGGGTTCACGATCGGGTTCGCGATTCGAGTCGAGAACGGCTTGGTGGTCGGTGGCCCACCACCAGTCTTCAAGACAGAGTTCGGTAAGTCCCTCGCCGTCCGAGGCCATCATCATCCTGCCGATGGGCGTTTCGACTGTGGCCCGCATCAGTTGTCGTTGCGTCATACCGCCATTATCGCGCGTTGAGGGATGAAGCCCATACCGTGCCTGATTTCATGAAGGACGGGTCGTGCTGTACGGTCAGTATTGCGTGCTGGGCAGCGATATCTGACATAGTGGGGGTTCTTGGGCCGGCATGAGTGTTCTTTCCGACATCCCAACCGTCTAACTCCGTTTCGAGGGGCTGATTTGGGTTATTCCGGAGGTCTATCTCCGTTTCGAGGGGCTCCTCATCCGGGAAACCGCAAGTATAAACGGCTTCGGGCTAACGTCATTACGCCGTTTTTGGCCCGTGTCTACTCAGCCACCAGCCCCTTGAAACGGGAGTAGACCTCCGGAGAAGGCCAAATCAGCCCCTTGAAACGCAGCGACCCCTCTGATTGGAGTCAATCAGAGGGGTTCGGCACATTGCTGATGCAGCTGGTCCGCCGTCCGCCTTGAGGCGGAACGTAACCAAGATTCAGGCGGGATTACTCCGCAACGAGCGCCAGGAAGGCGGCGGCCACGGCGGCTGTCGGGTTCGGGAATTCCTCGTCCTGGTTGAAGAACGGCACGTCGGCGTAGTTCAGGAACTTCACTTCGGCACGGTCGCCGATCAAGGCCTTGGCCTCTTCGGCCAGCTGATCGGTTATCGTCATGCGTTCCTGATTTCCACGGCCATGGCCGTGCAATGTGCCCATCGCTTGGTTCTACCCGCTGTTTATGCTGGCCATGCCCATCGCTTGGCTGCTGTATACGGCCACCGCGAGTTATGTGCACGGCGGCACCCGATAATCGTTGGAAAACCGGTGGGACACGCGGGGGCTTGGCTTTTTCCTGAGATTGGCGTATCTTTGTCACCTGTTGCCCGTGAAGGTAACACATGCGGACATAGCTTAGTTGGTAAAGCGCAACCTTGCCAAGGTTGAGACCGCGGGTTCGAGTCCCGTTGTCCGCTCTCGGATGGCTGGTTCAGGATGATTGATTCAGCCTGAGGATGACCCGGGCGGTTGGCGCAGTGGTAGCGCACTTCCCTGACACGGAAGGGGTCACAAGTTCGAATCTTGTATCGCCCACTCGATGAATCGCCGGCAGAATGTTGTCGGTTTTTTCATCACAAGCTCGGGCGATTGGCGCAGCGGCTAGCGCACTTCGTTCACACCGAAGGGGTCGTAGGTTCGATTCCTACATCGCCCACCCGATATCACGCTCGTCAGTCTATGATGGCGGGCATTTTCTATATCTGCCGTGCCACGGTTCCTTATATGGCGTCCGGCCTCGGGTGGCATTTGGCTGTGAGCGGTTTCCGATTATGAGTGGCGTCCGGCCGTCGTGCAATCCCGCTGCGCACGGTGCCGTTTGGGCTGTAATACGGGTGCTTTGAACCGGCCATAACTTCTTCATATGTCCCGGGGCTTGTGTCGTGTGCCGCGGCGTGCTTCCATAGTGGATATGGCGGTGCGGAAGGGGAGCCGCCATACTTACTTACACAAGGACGTCTTGGTCCGCCAGGGCAACGCGCATGGAAAGGGGTTTGCGATGGTGTGCACCACGCTGAATTTCGCGGAGAAATACCTGCTGAAAACCGAAGTCAGGTCCGTTGCCGGTATGTCCGGCGGTACTTCCGATGCTGGTACTGATTTCGATGTCGATTTCGGTGGCGAGGGCGACCTCAGAAGCGATCATGCCACCGGTTTCAATCGCTCGCTATCGGCCGACGATTATTGGGCTGCAGCCGGATATGCCGATGAGTCATTGTATTGATGGACGTGATGACGCGATAAGGGCGCATCGATAAGTGCGGCTGGTGTCGTGGCTGATGCCGCATCTGGTGCTCGTTCGGTGGTCGCGGCTGATGTTCCGTACGGACCGCCTGCAATGGTTTTGCATCGGTGGTGCGTCATAATCCGGACCGTCGCCGACGCTGTGGACGTTTGGCGGCGTTGAAAGGACAGATAATGGATTGTCAACGCCGCTGAGAACGATTGGCGACGGTGGTGGGACAGCGGATGCCCCACCACCGTCGCCAAGAGTGGTACTTGTGTCGGTGGCGTCCAAGACATGGCCCGGCACCGACATCAGATACTCTGAACGTCGGCGGATTCCCGTTCTGTGTCCCAGCGCCGACGTTTGATTCCTGCTTATGCGAGCTGGCGTCGGTAAAAAGGCAGAACTTGGTTCACCGGCGATGTCTCAGCACGTTTGCGCGCGTCGGATCCTTCTGGAGCAGCAGGAAAACGAGCGCCGCGACGAGCAGGACGGCGATGGACAGCACGCCGAACGAGGCGTTGCCGGTCAGGGACGTGGTGGTGGCTACCAGGAAGGTGCCGATGATTGAGGCCGTTTTAGGGAAGAAATAATAGTGAGACCGGGGAACCCTTGAAATCATTGGGGAATCATGGTGGCGATGCATGCGATTAACACATGTTGTTAACACAGATGTGGAATAAGGAGGCGCGTGAGGCTCGTGGTCTGCGACGCATGAGTGTGACCGTGGGCTCCCCAGCTGATGAGCGCAAAGGCAGAGATTGGTTTCACGCGGGACTTGTCTGCCGAAGAGCGGCGATTGATGCAGAGTCTGTGCGATGCTCTGCAGCAGTTGCTGAACAAGCAGTACAGCGGCACATGTGGGACTGTTCGATAGCCTGAAAAATTTTGCCGCAGACAATCTAGGCAATGTGCTTGGCGGGGATTTCAATCTCGGTTCGATTGGTGATTTGCCGGCGGTAATCGGTGAGCATTTCAATGCCGATCAGTTGGGTGAAATCAACAGGTCGTTGGCGACCATTTGAACGCCGACTGACTTGACGAGCTGCAGGCGCTGGCGGAGGAAAACATCTCCGCTGACCAGATTAGTCAGGTCGCTGGCGCAATTCAGGAGCAGGGTGCCAATCTGGACCTCGGATCCATTGCCGAACAAGCAGGACTGCCCGCTGACATCATCAGCCAGATTTCCGGACTATTGGGCAAGTAGTCGCCTTAAGCTTTAACGCTGACGGTGTTGTCTCGGCTATTGCGTGTTTTGCGGTCGCTCAGCAAATCATATGGGTCGTAGGTAACCGATTGCGAGCGCTGCTGTACACAGATGTGTACGTGGGTCGAAGCGGATTCGTGGTGGCAGGTGAGACAAGCTGCCCTCGCATGGCTGGAAAAGCTTCGGTCTCGTGGAGTGCGATGTTAAAGCTGCTCAGGTCAACGGAATGGCGGAATTCCGCCGATGCAACTTGTGGTTGCGCTCGAATAACCGGCGATTGCAACCCAAAGATGGTGGCGGGTGACATGGACGGCATGCCATAGTGAGCCCATCGGCCGAACATGACATGATAAAGATTACGTATGAAGGGACATTCCAATGAGTTTTCGCGCTAACCTGCAGTACCTACGTGCGCAACGCAACCTGACCCAGGAACGATTGGCCATGTTGCTTGGCGTCTCGCGTCAGGCCATTTCGAAATGGGAATCCGAAAAGGCCTATCCCGAGATGGACAAGCTGCTTATGATCTGCGACCTGTTCGGCTGCACGCTTGATGATCTGGTACTTGGCGATGTGAGTCGGCCTGCCGCGTCGGCTTCTGCGGCCGGTTCGTCGAATGTTGACTCCTCGGCTGAGACGGCATCGCCTTTAGCCGCTTCTTCCAAAACGGCGGGCATAATCGCTCCTATCGCGGAGCTTGCGCAGGATATCACTGGCTACGATGAACATCGCCGCCGATTCGCGCTGCTGATTGCCGGCGGTGTTGCTGCGATTGTCGCCGGGGTTGGCATCGGCAACCTGTTCGATTCCAGCAATTCCATTCTCGGAGCGACGCCGCTCAACGATTTTCTGACGTTTCTGTGCGTCTGCGTGGGTGTGATTGCGGGGCTGGCGATGCTGATTCCAGGAGGTCTGTCGCGTATTGACTTCAAACGGCGTCACCCATATGTAGAAGATTTCTACACCGGGGAGGACCGCAGCCGAGAATTGCGGCTGCTGGTAATCGGCATCGTCGGTGGCATCTCGGCTATTCTGATTGGCATTGCGGTGACGGTGTATGCCGATGACATGCTCGGCGTCTCCGATGGCTGGCCCAACGTAATTTTTCTGCTGCTCTGTGCGCTCGGTGTTTTCGGGTTTGTCTACTGCGGCATGAGATACAGTCTGCTCAATATCAACGCATACAACAAAGCGGCCGAGGACGACCGCAAGGAGCATGCGGGCGAGCAGGATTTCTACGCCAAACTGACCGGCGCGGTATGCGGCATCATCATGATGATAGCCACGCTGATTGGCCTGTGCTTGCTGTTCCTGAGCCCAGCTGCTCTGCGCGGTGATTGGTCGACCGCCGGTACAGGCATGTTCTGGGTCGCATGGCCTATCGGCGGCGTGCTGTGCGGAATCGCGGCCACCGCCATCCAACTGTTCAAGGATTATCGCGAGCGCTGATTGCGCGTCGCAAATTAGTTAGTTTCGCGTCGGGTCTTTCTGCAGCAGCAGGAAGACCAGCGCCGCGACGAGCAGGACGGCGATGGACAGCACGCCGAACGAGGCGTTGCCGGTCAGGGACGTGGTGGTGGCCACCAGGAAGGTGCCGATGATTGAGGCGGTCTTGCCGAAGATATCGTAGAAGCCGTAGTATTCGTTGGCGTGGTCCTTGGGGATGATCTTGCCGTAGTATGAGCGGGAGAGCGCCTGGATGCCGCCTTGGAACATGCCGACCAGAATCGCCAGAATCCAGAACTCCACGGCCGATTTCATGAAGAACGCGGCGAAGAGCACGATGCACATGTATGCTACGACCGCCGCCGTGATCATCGCCTTGCAACCGAATCGCGCCGCCAGGCGGCCGTAGAGAATCGCGCAGGGGAAGGCCACGAACTGCGTGACGAGCAGTGCCACCACCAGCTGGGTGGAGTCGATGCCAAGCTCGGCACCGTAGGAGGTACTCATCGAAATCACCGTGTTCACGGCATCGATGTAGAAGAAGAACGCGATCATGAACATCCACAACGGCTTGTTCTTCACGATCTTGCCGAACGTGCCCGCCAGTTCGCTGAACGTGCCGCGCATGGCCGAGCCCAGCTGGTCACGGGTGGCGCGATAGTGCACTTGGCGGTAGCTGGTAAGCAGCGGGATGGTGAACGCCACCCACCAGATGGCGGTGATGATGAATGAGGCGCGCGTGCAAGCCACCGTGGACCAGCCGAAGAGCGACGGGCCGCCGAAGATCAGCGCGATGCAGAAGATGAACGGCACGGTGGAGCCGATGTAGCCCCAGCCGTAGCCGTGCGAGGAGACCTTGTCCATGCGCTCGTTCGAGGTGGTGTCGATAAGCATCGAATCATAGAACGTCAGCGAGCCGTTAAGGCCGATGGTCGCCAGAATGTAGACGACCAGGAACGGCAGCCAGGTCAGGGGCAAGGCCATTGCGCAGCAGGTGACCACGCCGGTGCCGAAGAAGCCCAGGAAGAACTTGATTTTCATGCCTTGCACGTCGGCGATGGAGCCGAGCAACGGCATGAGCAGCGCTATGACCAAGGAGGCAATGGTTTGCGCGTAGCCCCAGGCGGACACGATGTTGCCGTCCGCCGGCATCAGCGATTTGGCGTAGATGGGGATGACGGCGGTGGACAGCAGCACGAATGCCGAGTTGCCGACGTCGTAGATGATCCACTTCTTTTCGCGGGCGGTCAGTTTGGCGCTTTGCGGCACCGGTTCGTGGACATTCGTGGGATCAGTCATATGCACTCCTCGACGGTATTCAACTCAATCTATCGTAGAAGCGCGGACTAGGGTGGGGGGACCATTCCGGTTGAACGGCGGGTGAATAATGCCGGGGCCCCTTTCTAAGGGGAGCCAGGGCAGAAAAATAGCTCCCCTCGCTGAGGGGAGCTGGCCGCGAAGCGGACTGAAGGGAGCCGATCGTGGATTCCCCCAGATGAGGAAATCCACTCAATCGTCCGGAAACTATTCGCCGATCAGCGCGATGGCCTCGTCGTAATCGGGGCATTGCGGCACGCCGTTGAGGCTGCGCTGGATGGCGATGGATGCCGCCGCGTTGGCGATCTTTACCGATTCGGCCAGACTATGGCCCTTTGCCAGCATCGCGCACATCACGCCGGTGTGGCAACCGCCCGCCGAACGGGTGTGTACGGCCTTGGTCGGGTATCCCTCGATATGAATCGTCTCGCCACCTGGCTCACGAATCCAAGCGCCGCGGGCGCCGACACGCACCACCAGCGGCGCGCGCAGTGTAGTGCCCAAGCCGTCACACAACTGGTGCATGAAGTCGTCGAGTCCACCGCCGATGGTGACCTTGCTGTCGTCGATCGGCGCGCCCAGGCGCTCGGCCAGCGTCATGGCCTCCTGACGGTTGCAGGACCAGACCGGGCGTGCGAGCACCAGGTCCTCAAGCATATGGTCGTTGACCAGACGCAACGTATTGGTGGGATTGATCACCAGCGTGTAGTCGCGTGCAGCCGGGTCGGTACCGGCCTTGAGTAGGAATCCGTCCACGCCGGTGGCCGTATGGTCCATCAGTGTGTTGCCGCTGATGTGCACCACGTCTTTGGGCTGCGGCTCCAGCGTGTTGAACGTGTCCGCGTCGCCATGAGCCTCGGCGCCATAGGAAGCGATGAACGTCTTCTTCGGCGCGCCGGAGCTCAGCACCACGCGGAAACCGGAATCCTCATCAAGACGATCCTGACCGATATGCGTAATGCCGTTGTCTTGGAATGACTGGCGGATGAAATGCGCCCATAGGCCGTTGCCCAGAATGCCGGCGTGCTCGGTCGGCACGCCCATGCGGCTGGCCGCCTGCAGCACGCGATAGCTGCCGCCAATGGAAGGCTTCGGATGATCGGCCACGGCGAATCCGCCCTGTGCCGGCACCTCGTCCACATTGAGCATAATGTCCACCCAGACTTGCCCCAGTGAAATCACGCTGGGCTCGTGAGTGCCGATACCTCGCCTGAGATTCAACATGACAGCCTCCTTCGTCGTAAGTTGCACGAGGACCCCTTCGTCCCTTGCTATCTCTTATACCGAGATTATATGAGAGTTTGCTGGATGTGGAATAGGCAGGCCGGCGTGTTTTATCAGGTAAACGCTACGATTTGCGGCGTAATTCGCCGATGGCGAACCAATGCCGAGCCGCTCGCGAACCGCTGATGGCCCACTCGCAAGTTACGCTCGAACCGCGCGTGAACCGCCGAAGTTCGCCCATGATACACGCAAGAGTTGCGGTTGTCGGTATTGGGCTATATATTTGTGAAGTTGTGTGTTCGGCATGTCGGGTGAAACCGGCGGTCGAATGCGCGAAAGACTTGACACATCAAGGTTAAGGGAGTCCATCATGGCAGCTCGTTGCGCAGTGTGCGGCAAGGGACCGCAGACCGGTTTCACCGTTTCCCATTCGCACCGTCGTACCAAGCGTAGCTTCCGCCCGAACCTGCAGTCTGTGCGCACCACGATTGATGGCGAGAACACTCGCCTGCGCGTGTGCGTCAAGTGCCTCAAGGCCGGCAAGGTTCAGCGCGTGGCCGCGTGAATCGCGTACTAACGTGGAGCAAAACCCGTTTGAGCTTCGGCTCAGCGGGTTTTGTTGTTTCTGCGGCCTAAAGGGGCCGTGCGAATAGAATAGGCCAATATGAGCATCACTATGGACACCACTCTCGCTTCGCTGGTCACCAACAAGCGTCGCGTGTCCGCGCTCAAATCGCTGGGAATCGTCACTGTCGGCGACGCCCTGACCTACTATCCCTTCCGCGTCACCGAACCGGTGCCGCTTCGCGCCATCCGCGAGGCCGCACCCGGCCAGCAGATGGCATTTGCCGCCGTGATACGAGACATGCGCGTGGTGCCGATGAACGCTCGCCGCGGCTACCGACTCGAGGCGACGGCCGATGACGCCGACTTCGCCCGGTCTCGTCGCGTACCCGGCAGCACGGCTCGGCTCACGTTCTTTTCGTATCGTAAATCGTATGTGGATTGGGTCAGCATGCGGCTGCGCGCCGGCACGTCTGTGGTGGTCTCCGGTATGCCCAGCGAATACATGGGTCAGCTGCAATTCACGCACCCCGAAATCCTCACTGTCGCGCCCGGGTCGGCCGGAACAGGAGCGGGGCTTGAGGGTTACGCTCGGGGCGCGGCATCCGGCAATGGTGCGTTTGCGGGAAGTACCGATCCGTATGCCAGTGCGCAGTCCGCGTATCCGCCGGCCGCGGCTGCCCCTTCCGGGGCCGCGCTGAAATACGACGCCGATACCGTGCAAGAGGCGCTTACCCGCGTCTGCCGGCCCCGCCCGGTATATCACGCCAGTTCGCGTATTTCATCCGAACATATTCATGAGACGATTCTGGGATTGCTGTGGATGATGGGGGCCCGCACGTCATCCACGCCTGACGGGCAACTCGCTGGCGCTGGGTCAGCCGACATCGTGGCTCCCACGACCGACACCATCGCCGTCCAAAACGGGGAAGAGAAGTCCGGCACGACCGCCAAATCCGGTGCTGAGGCGCTCTCCCGATCCATCCCAGATGTGCTGCCCGAATCGGTGCGCAAGGCCAAGAACCTCATGCATCGGGCTGAGGCGTTCCTGGCCATTCATGATCCGGCCTCCACGGCCCGGTTCAAGGAAGCCATCGAAACCCTGCGCTATGAGGAGGCTTTCGTTTCGCAGACCTCGCTGCTGAAGGCTCGACAGCACGCGCACAAGTCATCGGCGCATCCTTGCCCGCTGAACGAGACGCTGGAAACAGCTCGAGCGTCGGTGGGCGAAGCGGCCGCGGAGCCAAGCGCACAACCGGGAGCATCGGAGCGCGGTGCTGCGACCAATCTGCCTGATCTGCCCAATTTGCGTGACCGTTTCATCGCCTCGCTGCCGTTCACACTGACAGCCGGGCAGAGTCAGGTGGTGGACGACATCGCGGCCGATCTTGAACGTGACTGGCCCATGCAACGTCTGTTGCAGGGCGAAGTCGGCTCCGGCAAAACCGTGGTGGCGCTCGCGGCCATGCTGCAGGCGGTCGGCGCCGGCTATCAGGCGGTGCTGGTGGCTCCCACTCAGGTGCTTGCCGAACAGCATTACGAGACCATCAGCAAGATGGTGTCGGGGCTGGCCCTTGCACAGCCGGGTGCCAAGGAGACCGATGCCGCGGCCGACGTTGAGGGCGCGATGGGCGCGTCCAGTGCTTCGACAGTCTCTTCTTCCAAGGTGCCTGCGGAAATTCCCGTCACCCTGCTGACCGGTGGTATGAAGCTTGCCGCCCGGCGTAAGGCGCTCGCTGCGGCCGCCAGTGGCGAGCCGGGCATTATCGTGGCCACGCACGCGGCATTTTCCAAGACCTTCCAAGCCCCGCACTTGGCCTTGGTGGTAATCGACGAGCAGCACCGGTTCGGCGTGGAGCAGCGCGAAAGTCTCAACGCCAAAACCGACGACGGCACCACGCCGCATCTACTGGTGATGACCGCCACGCCCATCCCGCGCACTGCCGCCATGACTTGGTTCGGTGATCTCGATATTTCCTGGCTCACCGAATTGCCCGGCGGCCGCAAACCGATTCGCACCGTGGTGGTCAATGAGGCCGACGCCGCCACCATGGGGCGTATGTTCGCGCACATTCGCGCGCGAGTCGACGCGGGGGAGCGGGCCTATATCGTGTGCCCGCGCATTGATGCGGATGATGAGGAGAACGAAGGCGGTTCCGGCGTTTCGTCAGCAGCCGGTTCTGCCCGCGGACGCGCCGCAGCATCTGGTTCCAGCGCCCGCACAGCTGCGGGCGGCCGTGCAACGCGCGCGGCGGCCGACGCCATCGGCATCGACGATCCCTACGAAACCTTCGACGAGAACGGCGAAACCGTGGCTCGCCCGCCATTGCATGCGGTGGCCGAAATCGCCGACCGGTTGCAGAAACTCCCGCAATTCCAAGGCATTCGGTTTGCGACTCTGACCGGCCGCGACAAGGATGACGTCAAAACCCAGGTCATGGCCGATTTTGCCGGCGGCGAGACTCCGATCCTGGTGTCCACCACGGTGATCGAAGTCGGCGTGGACGTCAAGCAGGCCAGCTGCATCGTCATCTTTGATGCCGACCGATACGGCCTCTCTCAGTTGCATCAGCTGCGCGGCCGCGTGGGGCGTGGCGGCACCAACTCGTGGGCGTTCCTTATTTCCCGTGCGGAACCCGGCTCCCCGGCCGAGCAACGGCTCGAAGTGATTCACCACTCGCTCGACGGTGCCGAAATCGCCCAAGCCGACTTGGAATTCCGCGGTGCCGGCGATGTACTCGGCGACGCCCAATCCGGCGGCAAGTCCAGCCTGAAGCTCCTGCGCGTGGTCAAGGATGCCGACATGATCGCCGACGCCCGCACCCGTGCCGAGCAGCTTCTGGCCGCCGACCCCGAACTGGCAGGCGAGGTCCAACTCGCCGGTGCCGTCCTCGACTTCACCCGAGGCAACGAAACCTTCCTGACCTCCAGCTGAGGCCGAGGCCGCACGCCGTGATCGCACGATATAGATTTTCCGTATGCCGATCGTGAGGAAATCACGGTCGGGAAGCCCTCGAATGTGCTTCAGTGGAGGCAAGACCATTCGTACATGAGGGGGTTGCGATGAATCGGAGTCAGGATGCGGCGTTGGGAACCGGGCATCTGGTGGCGTTGGCAACAGGCGGTGTGATTGGACTGGGTGTGATGTCAATGCCCGGCATAGGCATTGGCATTATTGGTACGGGATTATGGATCGCGGCGTTGGTCGGCTTGGGATTCTCCGTCATCGCACTTGTTCCGCAGCTCTTGCTCAACAGCTCAGGTGAGCACCCCGGTGGCCAATATCAGCAGTTGCGCGATACCGTGGGGCGATATGTGGGCGGAGTAGGTGCGTATCTCTTGTGTTTTCTCGTATTTGACATAGCGGCTTATGCGCTGTCGGCGGCCCAACTCCTGCCGGTGCCGCCGTTGGTGGCACGTGGCGTGGCGATACTGATTATTGCGGTATTCGTGGCGCTCCATGCATGGGGTGCGCGGGCAGCGTCGGCGGTACAAGTATTGCTGATACTGCTGTTGGCCGTGGTGTTCGGTCTCTATGCAGGGGCCTTGATACCGCATGTGCAGGCACGGTATCTCACGCAGGATGTGATTATCGGTTCGCCTACGGTATTCGTGTTCGCGTGTCTGTACATGACGTTCATGATGAACGGTGTGGCATTGGTGTCGAACTATGCTGCGGCTGCCCGTGCACCGAGGCGTACGGTGCCGCGCGCGATGATTGTGTCTTTGCTCGTGGTGGCGCTGGCGTATGTGCTGCTGTGCGTGGTGGATGCCGGGGTGCTTCCCATAGCGCGCGTGGCGAATCAAGACATATCAGTGAGCGCGCGCATTGCCGTGCCTGGCAATGTGATGCGAGCGTTCACCGTTGGTGGGTCGGCGCTGGCCCTGCTCACCACACTGAATGCAGCTATTGGCTGGATGGTATACCCGCTGCATGCGGCATGTCGGGATGGTTGGCTGCCGCGCGAATTGTCTGGCCTGTCGCAGCGTACCGGTACGCCCGTGCGATTGCTGGCAGTGATATTGGTGGCGGGGGTGGTCCCGCTCATTGTGGGAGTGTCTACCACAACGGTGTCGTCTAGTGTCACGATTCTGATGCTGGTGTTGCAGCTTGCGCTTGCCGCCGGGGCATACCGATCATTGGCACGAGATCGAATGCTCCCGCGCGTCGGCTGTGTCGCGGCGATTGTGGTCGATGTATTGGTTATTGCATGGCTGTTGTACACCATGAATACGTTGCTGATTGCCGGCAATGCACTGTTGCTGGTGGTCGCTGGTGTGGGGGCCCGGGTGCGGGGCAAGCGCTTGACGTCGGTGCCGAATGCCTGAGTGCCTGGCCGCCGAATCACCGAATATGTGCGAAAACTTGAGGGAAAACACAGGCCAAGGTACCTGCGATATGCGGTCATAAGAAGTCCATATAACAAACGGGCCTTGTTGCCGTCAATGCCGTTCTAAGATGTGGCTAACGTTCACAGAGCGATTGCGATAAGGTTCCTGAGAATCGCGACACCGCAGCCGCCGATGTGAAAAGTTCCGCTCAACGGCATCAGGGGGATGCTTGGCGGAGCGGGCATCCTGGTCAGATGCTTGAACCGAGCAAGGAGAGCCGCATCATGAATATTCTGGTGCAGTCACAAAGTCGACGTTCGCCGGGGGTATCGCGTGCGTCTGCCGTTCTATCTGTTGTTTCGTTATCGGTGTCATTGATGCCTATGCGGCTACGGTAGCCGCTGCTATTGGTGTGGTGCGTTGCCTTTTGTATTCAGACAACGCACATATCGCCCATGTCTCCAACCACAATGTGATTGCCGCAATCGCGTGAAGGCGCAGCTGTATGCGTCTTCCGCGACATAGGTCGACGGTATCGATTCGTTGGCTTTTTGCGTCGTCATGCATGGAGTTGGGCGAAGCCATACCTGTTTGCGCCCCTGTAGCCGCGCGCCTCGTCATTCATAGTCACTTTCATCATCGAAAAAAGAAGGGAAACTCATGTCAACCTCATCACAACACTCACAGCGTGCGCCGCTGACCAAACGAGGCAAGGCGTTGCGCATAGTCCTCAGCTCGGCCGCGGTGAGTGCTTTGGCGGTGGCAGGATTGCAGTTCGCGCTGGGCACCGCATACGCTGTCGGCGACGTATGCGACCTCTGTTCGGCCAACTATAATCCGGTAGCTTGCTGCTCCAGCGGTGGTTCTGCATACGATTCCAACCCCGGCGGCGGCATCGATGTATCAGCGCAGAAAGCCAGTTTCGACAGCTATTGCGCCAATTACAAGGCGCAGCAGGCTGCACGGAAGGAACAGCAGCAGACTCAGCAGCCGGCGCAACAGCAGGCACCCGCCCAGCAGCCGGCTCAACAACAGGCACCCGCCCAGCAGCCGTCACAGCAACAGGCACCCGCTCAGCAGCAAGCCGCACCCCAGGCCACGCAACAGAACGGCGGCGCCGCTTACCAGGAAACCAATGGTTCCAACGATACGGCCGTGAACACCGATGCCGGTCAGCAGACCGAAGCCGGAAAATCGGAAGACAAGGGTGCCTCGCATAGCGCTGACAAGAACTCAACAACCGATAAGAAGACCTCCGACACCAGTGCGAGCAAGGACGAAGCCAAGATTAAGAAGTCCAAGAGCAACAAGGCTTCTGCCGCCTCAGATACCGAGGCCGACACCAGCGCAAACCCGGTAATCGACAAGCCCGAACCCACCAATCCTGTGGTGCGCGTACTTGCCATCGTGGTGATTGCCGCAGCAGTGGTTGGCACCGTGGTTGCTTCGGCGATTGTTCAGCAGCGCCGTAAGCACGCGCTCGCCGTGAGCGATGCCGGGAATGTGGCTGATGACGGTGGTGACTTCGATGCGGACCAGCAACCCACTGCAGTATTCGATTTCAATCTTGACGGTCAGTCTGCCGACAACACCGGCAATAAGCAGTAATTCAGAGGAGGGAACAATAATGAACAACATCGCAAACGAGAACGGCGCTAAACGGGGCCGCTGGGCAGGCAAGGCCATTGCCTGGGTGGCAGCCGCAACGCTCGGCCTGACCGGACTGGCGTTGCCGTCCAGCGCCAATGCTGTCGAGGCGGGCAACGGTACTGCTGTCAATGGCGCAAACCAGGAGGATACGCCGTTTGACTACTATTCGGATGTGACCAATCTACCGGTCGGCCATGTGTTTGAGAACATCACGCTGGAACGTTTGGAGGATATCCTCAAGAACGGATCGGGCAATTACGCCATCCTGATTGGTGGCACGTGGGACGCCAACGTGACCAAGGCATTGCCGGTGATCAACAAGGTGGCACAGGCCAAGGGCATCACCAAGGTGTATAACTTCGATCCGCATCTGGATAACGCCGGTGACTCCACGCTGGTGAACATCAACGACAAGAACAACAAGGTCGCGTCGTTCGCCAAGCGTTTCCAGCAGACCGTCGATGATTTCGGCCTGAAGGACATCCAAAGCAAAGACGCCTCTCAGGTGGTGGATCTGCCTACGTTGTTCACCTACAACAAGGATGCTTCTGGAGACAAAGTACTGAGCGTTGCCGCCGGTGCCGACAGCGTTGCCAATGAAGCTACGGTGGGCACTGCGTTGTCTGCGATTGCCAACAACGCTGCCGTGCGTACGAATGGTGATTTTTATGTTGACTATTATCTGACCCATAATTCGCAGGGACAGGCGAGCGTGTTCAAATCCGGCGAACAGAAGGATGTCAAATTGGTTTCCGTCACTTATGGCGAGCTTGAGAAGATCCTCCAGTCTGAAGGCAACCACTATATCTTCTTTGGTGCCACATGGTGCGGCAATACGTACGCGACCATTCGTTATGTGAATCAGGAGGCCTCCAAGTATGGCGTTGACCACGTCTACACCTTCGACACCATTCTTGATAATACTTCCGGCAAGAATTCACCGTTCCATATTCGTGATAACTACAGCAAGAGTGCTACGGGAGATCATCCGCTGGCCGATTTGTATACGCACCTTGTGAACACCTATCTGCCGAACCTTGTCACTGAAGATGGCAGCCACGGTGTGATTGACTCGACCGGAACTGGTGCAACCCGTCTGCAGGTGCCGTTGCTGTTGCATTACAACAGGGACAATACAGCACAACTTGCAGGTACCGATCAGCCGGCCGGTCCGATTACTGACGAAGTGGTGGATTATCATGGCGCGAGGAACAACGTGGACACTAAGCCTCAGCCCACGGCCCGTGAATACATGCTTGCTTGGGCAGGCACGACTTACGACGACAGCCAAATCATTCCTGGCGGTTACTCCATTACAGGTGACGATCTGAACGCCGCCCACAACTTCGGCCGTACCGTGACCAATGATCGTGACGCCTACATCGCCCAGCTCGACCACTTCTACTCGCTGACCAGCCTGCGCGGCACCATTGGTGCCGCCAAGAGCGTGCCGCTGGACGGCTACGCCCAGGCCAACGTCGATGCGTTCAACACCGCCATCGCCAACGCGCAGAAGACGGTCTCCAACAAGACGGCCACCATTGATGCCACGGACGGTGCCATTACGGCCATCGCCAACGCGCAGAAGGGTCTGGCTGGCGGCAACACCGGCAACAACGGGAACACCGGGAACAACACCAACAATGGTGCCAACAAGGGCACCAATACTGGTAAAACCAACACCACTGGTACCAAGAACGGCGCATCCAAGAACGCTGCTGGTGTCAAGTCCCTGTCGAACACCGGTTCCGCCATCGTCCCGGCCACCGTGGCCACGCTGGTATTGCTGCTGGTCGGCGTGACGGGTGCAGCCGCTCGCCGCCGCGTGTATGCCCGGCATGCTTCAGGTTCTGCCAAGCACTGAGCACGGCATCGAATTCAAGGATTGATTTATGGGAGTGCTGTCTAACATCGATCCCACCGCAGTGACGGTCTGGGTGGCAACCATCGTGTTGTTTGCCCTGATCGCCCTGCTGCGTGCGGTATTCAAACTCAATTTCAGCGTACTGACCATCCTTGCGTTGATGCTGGGCATCGCGCTGAGTCTGGCGTTCAACGGGAATGTCGATTCACTGAATCTACTGGGAAACATCTACATCAATCTCATTACCGCCTTGGTGGCACCGCTGATTTTCGTGTCCATCATTTCCAGCATCACGTATGTGGGCAGCCTGCATAGACTGCGCAGCATCGGATTGCGCTCGGTCGGTTGGCTGTTGCTCACCAATCTCATCGCCATCGTGCTGACCTTGTCAGTGGCGATCCCGCTGCACATCGGTTCCGGCGTTACGCTGGTCAATGACAAGTCCACGGCCGGCTTCCTGACCTCGCAGACTGCGCCGTTCGATCAGGTGGTGCTCAACTTCTTCCCGAAGAACATCATCGGTGACTTGTCCGGTAACCGCGTGGTGCCGATTATCATCACTGCATCGGTATTGGCAATTGCGATTGTGTCGGTCAGCAAGCAGAAGAGTGTGGATGTTATCACGAGGTTCTTCGAGCAGACCAAGGACGTGATTTACAAAGCAGTCGGTTACGTAGTGGAACTGACGCCGTACGCGGTGGTGGTGCTTGGCGCTACCTCCACTGCTGCAACCACCTCCAAAGCCGATGCGTTGCTTTCGTTGCTCGGCATACTGCTGTTGGGCTTTGCACTGAACCTTGTTCAGGCGTTCCTGGTGAATGGCGCGCTGGTGAAACTGGTGGCCAAGGTACCGGCGCTGACGTTCTTCAAAGCCGTGTTGCCTGCGCAGACCACTGCATTCACTACACAATCCAGTGTTGCCACGCTGCCGTTGAGCATTCGCCAGATCGGCACCATCGGTGTAGGGGCTGACATCGCGAACTTCACCACGCCCATTGGCACCACCATTGGTATGCCGGGATGTGCCGGCGTGTGGCCGATGCTGTCCGCCGTGTTCACCATCAACGCTCTTGGACTCGATTACGGACCAGGGGAGTATGTGGCGCTTGCCGTGATCGGATTGTTTGCTTCGATCGGTACGGCAGGCGTGCCGGGAACCGCCATCGTCACCGCTACTACGGTGTTTACCGCCGTTGGCTTGCCGGTGCAACTGCTGGTGCCATTGGTGCCGGTGAGCAATATCGTCGGCATGCCCAGCACCATGGCCAATGTGTCTGCGGCCGTTACTTGTGCCACGATTGTGGCTCGGCAGACCGGCGAGCTGGATGACGATGTGTTGGCTGGTGCGCGAGCCCGTGCCCACTCCCGTTCCCGTGCCCGTTCGCGTTCCGCCACGGCACCGGCAGGAGTGCCGGTTGGTCTAGCTGGTGTGGCTGCAGCTGCGTCGACTGCCGGAGCTGGGGCGGTGAGACCTTCAGCGGCAGATGCAGCGATCGGCAAAGTCAGGGGCGGCAGGCATCGCGCGGATACGGTGTCTCAGCCGGTGCTTGCTCCGGTCGCGACGCCAGTGGCTTCGGCTTCCGGAGCTTCTGTAGTCGCTTCATCGGGTGTTCCTTCGCTTTCTGCGCCGGTTGCGTCCCCGCTGGCTCATCCGCTTGCCGGAGGTGTGTCCTCAATTCCGCGTGCGTCGTTGTTGCACCTTGGCTCGGACGGTGATGATCGTCCCGTGCCGGTCGGCGCATGCGGCGTGGCAAGCACCGTTGCAGCATAAGTGCCGCATAAGTATGGAGTAAGGAAGGTGATGCTATAGCACAGACCAGCGCAGACATACATCGACATTGACATAAAAGGCGGCCTGCATTAGATCATTGCGCAGGCCGCCCAGAGCATCCGAGCAAGGGGCACTCGAAGTGCACTATATCATTGGTGCGCTTCGAGCACCCCATTGTTGTTCATGATTGGTATGCGTAGATGAGCCTGTACAGTGAAAGCTATGCGTGTAATTTCTGGACGATTCAAGGGCGTGGCGCTTGCTACGCCGAAAACGGGTACCCGGCCTACCACGGATCGCACCAAAGAGGCGATTTTCTCGCACCTCGACTCATGGGGAGTGCTGGATGACGCCCGCGTACTGGACCTGTTCGCCGGTACTGGTGCGTTGGGCATCGAAGCGCTGAGCCGTGGCGCGCGAGAACTCGTGGCCGTGGAAAGTTCCCGGCCTGCGGCGGCGCTAATTACCAAGACCTTGTCGCAGTTACAGAAGAATCGTTCGTGGGATGCTTCGCTCAAGGCCCGTGTGCTGGTCAAAAAAACCGAGCAAGTGGCTGGCGGCTTTGGTGAATCCTTTGACGTGATATTCATTGATCCGCCCTACGCCTATGAGACCGCTGAATGCAATCAGTTGTTGGCCAATCTGGCGGTGGGCAGCGCCACCAACGAGAACACCGTGATTATGCTCGAACGCTCGGTACGCTCCGACACCCCCACCGCCCCCGAAGGCTGGCAAATCACTGAAAGCCGCAACTACGGCGAAACCGCCGTCTTCTACATCGAGCCCGCGGATGACGACTCGGATATAGATCGTTCCGACGATTCCGCCGCGTAGTGAATCTCCCACCGTGTGGTGAATTAATCGGCGAGCCGGCGCGGATGGGCGGCGGAGACCTCCCAGCCCAAGGCCATCAGGGTCTTGCGGTCGGCCTTATCCAGCGCCTTGCAATCCAGTGCCGCGATAAGGTCTGGCCGAATCTCGGCGGTGCGGGCCAGCGTTTCGTCGCGGCGAAAACGGTCCACCTTGCCGTGGTCGCCGGACAACAGCACGTCCGGCACCGCAATACCACGCCACACGGCGGGCTTGGTGTACTGGCGATGTTCAAGCAGTGCGCCCTCGCCGGTATAGGACTCCTCCACGATCGAATCGGGATTGCCCATGAACCCGGGCATCAGGCGGGTGATGGCCTCAAGCATCACCGATACCGCTACTTCGCCACCGTTCAGCACATAGTCGCCAATCGAATATTCGCGTACATCGACGCCCTGGGAGCGGTAGTAGTCCGGGATGCGCGCATCGTAGCCCTCATACCGGCCGCAGCCGAACAGCAGATGGTCGGCATGGCTGAGCTCGGTGGCGTCGCGCTGGGTAAACAACGGGGCCGATGGGTTCGGGAAGATGAGCACCGGTGTGCCGGATGGGGCGGAGGAGTCAGACGGCCGCGAGAATCCCAGCAGTTCGTCCAGGCATTCGCTCCACACTTCGGGCTTCATCACCATGCCGGCACCGCCGCCGACTGGCGTGTCATCCACCGAATGATGCACATCGTGGGTCCAGTCGCGCAGGTTATGCGCTTTGATCTCCAACAATCCCTTGGCCTGGGCTTTGCCCATCAGGCTGAGGTTCATCACCTCAAAGTATTCGGGGAACACGCTCACGATATCGATCTTCATGTTATCCAGCCTAACGGTAGCCCCGCCCGCATTACACGGCCACCACTACACTATTGCGGTGATGAATACGACGATGAGAATCCCCACCCGCAAAAAGCCCGAAGTGTTGTCCCCGGCCGGCAACCTGAGGGGTCTGAAAACCGCGGTCGATTATGGTGCCGACGCCGTCTACTGCGGCGGCAAAGCCTTCGGCATGCGATCGGCTCCCAAGAACCTTAGCCTTGAGGATTTCGAGGAAGGATCGCGCTACGCCCATGAACGCGGCGCTCGCGTGTACGTGACCTGCAACGTGCTGCCGCGCAACAACGAGATCGAAGCCATGCGCGAGTACGTCGGCCAGCTCAAGGACACCGGCGTGGACGCGCTGATCGTCTCCGATATCGGCGTGATGATGATGGCCCGTCAAGTGGCTCCGAATCTGGAACTGCACGTATCCACCCAGGCCGGCGTGACTAATTATCAGGCTGCGAACGCCTTCTACGAGCTTGGTGCTCGCCGTGTGGTGTTGGCCCGCGAGATGGACTTGCAGGCCGTGCGTGATATTCGCGCCAACATTCCCGATGACCTCGACATCGAATGCTTCGTCCACGGTGCCATGTGCATGGCCTTCTCCGGCCGCTGCCTGTTCTCCAACTATCTGACCGGCCGCGATGGCAATCACGGCGAATGCGCCCAGCCATGCCGCTGGAAGTATTCGATCGTGGAAGAGAAACGCCCCGGCCAGTACTTCCCGATCGAACAGACCGAGAACGGCGCCTATCTGTTCAATTCGCAGGACATGAATATGCTGGGGCACTTGGATGGTTTGATTGACTCCGGTGCCACCAGCCTCAAAATCGAAGGCCGCGCGAAAAGCGCCTACTATATCGCCGCCATGACCAACGCCTACAAAACCGCGGTTAATGAATACATGATTCAACGCGGTTTTGAAGACGCTGATGGCAATGTTTTGAAGCCTTTCCGTGACCGTGTGATTCGCCCGGGCGACCCCGATTTTGGCCAAGGAACCGAAGATCAAGTGATGCGCAATGCCGATGCCGCGTTCGCCGGTGTGGCCGATGAGGGATATGACCGTGGCTCTGATACTGCGGTTGCCGATTCGGTCGCCGGCTCGGTTGCCGCAGAACGTGACCGCGTGACGGTTGCTGATGCCGCCGACTCAACTGCCTCTGGTACGCCGGCCGGCACCGCCGTCGAACCCGACGGCATGAGCTCTCACGCCCGTCCCACGCGCCGCAAGTCCAACACCGCGGTCGAACAGATTGAGACCGATTGGAAGCATGCGGCCGTTCGCCCGGCCCCACACGTCGAACTGCCCGAATGGCTGCTCGAGGAAACCGACAAGGTGGCCCACCGCGACTACTCCACCGGCTTCTATTACCCGGAGCACAAGGTCACACAGAACACCGACCGCTCCGCCTACTTCCGCTCATGGCTGGTAGTGGGCGAAGTGCTGAGCTGGAGCGCGGACGAAGACGGACGTGTCACGCTGATGAGCCGTAACAAGATTGAGCCAGGTCAACAGGTTGAATTCCTGCTGCCTGGCGAGAGACCATTGGTCTTTACCGTGCCGGAAACCGGCCTGCGCGATGCCGATGGCGCGCCAGTACCCGCCATCAATAATCCGGCGCACGTGTTCTCGATGCCCTGCCCGCACCAGGTGCCCATCAACGCCGCCATCCGCTCGCGCACCAAAAAGCCCACCCTCAAAGCCGAATAACCTACCACTCCGCCCCCTCTGGCGGAGGGCTGTCAGCCGTAGGCTGACTGGGGTGGTCATGGGAATCATGAACACCGCCCGCACCCAAGAAAGAATGCCTTATGCCTGAATACAGCGAAGAAATCCTCGATTCCAACAGCATCAGCTCTACCGATAAAGCCGGTCGCCCTATTCCGGTGACCATCCCCATCGCACTGGCCCCCGGCATCAAGGTGGTGTACACCACGCGACTGGGTGGACTGAGCACCGGCGATTACGGCAACCTGAACCTCGGCGGCAAGTCCGGCGACGAACCTGAGGCCGTGCTGTCGAACCGCATCGCACTCGCCGAAGCGGTGCAAGCCCGCCTGTCGCTGGTCTCCCAAGTACATTCCGGCGTGGCTGTGGACGTGGACGACTCGTTCGTCATCAACACCCCCTTCGGCTTCGACGTGTCCGGCACACACGGTGAGACTGACACTCCGCGCGTCATCGAGGCGGACGGCCAGGTCACCGCACAATCCGGCATCGCCCTGGGCATGTTCGCGGCCGACTGCCTGCCGGTGCTGCTGGGCGACCCGGTCACCGGTATCATTGGTGCGGCCCACTGCGGCCGTCGTGGTTTGGAGCGTGGTGTGATCGGCGCCACGGTAGACCTGATGAAGAGCAAGGGTGCCGACCCGGCGAACATCGTCGCCACACTCGGCCCGCGCATCTGCGGCGACTGCTATGAAGTGGGCGACGAGATCGCCGATCAGTTCATCAAGCGCTTCCCGCTGACCAAGACGAAGACCCGCTTCGGTGGTGCCGGCATTGACATCGCCGAGGCGGCAATGATCGACCTCGCTTTCGCCGGCGTACATCAGGTGGTCGATTCTATGCCGCGCGTGCACGCCGCCACCCAGTACCTTGAGGAAGACCCGGAACTCGCCGAACTGTGCCGCACGGACGGAGAAGGCCCGGCCGAGCTCGCGGAGCGCATCGACAACATCAGCCACAGCATGTGCACGCTCGAAAACCCACTGTGGTACTCGCACCGCCGCGCCGCGCTCGCCAACAAAACACACGAAGGCCGCCTCCTTGCCCTCATCGTGCGTGACTAAACGGAGAATGCGAGCACATTCCGTGGAGAAGATGTGATGCAGTTCACGGACGGCCAGCCCTCACCCTACGGTGGTGCCTATGACTGAGAGAGATTTCGATACCCTCGTCGAGACGCCTGCCGTCCAGCCGGCCCCCGCTCAGGGCGCCAAACCGGCACAAACCGTGCCGGTGGTAGCCGTAGTGCTGGCCGCCGGCTTCGGTACGCGCTTCGACCCCGATAATCCCAAGCAGCTTGTCTCCGTGGGCGGCAAGCCCATCGTGTGCTGGAGCATTGATGCCTTTGAACATTGCGATCGCGTCAGCGACATCGTGGTGGTGGTCAATCCCAAGGTGCGCGGTGAAGTGGAAACGTTGGTTGGCGAGATGGGCTACACCAAGGTCCGCGTCATCATTGACGGCGGTGACGAACGTGTGGACAGTACCGCCGCCGCGCTCGACATGCTGGCTACGGCTGGCATTCCGGACGATGCCAAGATTCTGATCCATGACGCCGTCCGTCCGTTCGTGGAACAGTCCGCCATCGACGGTTCGATTGATGCGCTCGACCAGTTCACGGCCGCGACCGTGGCCTACGCCTCAACCGACACCGTGCTGTTGACCGAGGATCTGGGCGATTTGAAAGTGGTCAAGTCGGTGCCGGACCGCCCGAACACCTTCCGCGCGCAGACCCCGCAATCCTTCCGCTTCGCGACGATTCGTCACGCTTACGATTTGGCTGCCGCCGACCCGGACTTCCATCCCACCGACGACACGCGCGTAGTGGTCGATTATCTGCCTGATGAACCCGTCACCATTGTCTCCGGTGCGGAAACCAACCTGAAGATCACCACGCTGGAAGATATTCCCACAGCTGAGCGTATCGCCGAGGAGATTCTCGGTCGTGATCCCAAGGAAGAGGCCCGCGCCCGCATGCACGCCCTGCTGGCCCAAGCGGCCGGCCAGATGCATCGCTAGACTGGCATTATGCGTGAACTCAATGTTGTGATCTCCGGCTTCGACCACTATGACGGCGTGGAGGTCAATCCCGCCGTCGAAGTGCCCAAGGCCATCGCCGAGCAGGGACTGGGCGTCTCCTCTGCTCCGGACGATCCGTTGGAGCAGGTCGCCGTCACCGTTCATGCCGTCAGCATCCCGGTGAGCTTCGCCAAAGCCTGGCCCACGCTGAAAGAGACTATTGAGGCCACCAAGCCCAATATCGTCATCGCCACCGGGCTCAAGCACGCAGCCCGAGGCGTGATGCTTGAACGATGCGCCACCAACCTGATGGACGCGATCAGGCCGGACGCGGACAACGTGACCCCACGCCGCGAACCCATCGACCCCAATGGCCCGGCCGCCTATTGGACCCGCCTGCCGTTGCGCTCGATCCTGAATGATTTCACGGACGATTCGATTCCGGCCACCCTGAGTTCGGACGCAGGTACGTTCGTATGTAATTCGCTGTTCTACAACTTGCTCAACTGGACCGCCACCCAGGAGCGGGTGCTGGGCGGATTCGTCAGCTTCCCTCCGGTCGTTCCGGCGCATTCCAGCCAGCATGGTCTACCACTCGACCAGCAGATCGCCGCTGGCCGTGATGTGGTGCGCGAAGCCGTACGCTACTATCTCAAGCCCTCCAGCTCCGACATCCTCATCGCCTAGCACGCTGTGCGCCACGCCGGAATAGAACATGGTTCGCACGCATTGTAACGATTGCGCGTCGCTCAACGCTCAGCGCTAGTGCGATGCGCTACAGTGCTTCAAGGATGTGCCAAGAGCTTTATGCGTGTGCGAAAGGAATAAACAGCGATGGTGGATCGTTTCCCGGTGGTGCTGCGAGGATATGACAAGGAGAAGGTCGATGCTGCCTTCGACGCTACTCAGGAGAGTGTGAAGCGTGCGCAGCAGACGTTGGCCAGCATGCGTGAGCAGATTGCGGCGGATGACGACCGTATTCTGCAACTGCAGGCCCAACTTCAGGAAGAGAAGAACAAGAAGCCGGAAGGCAACAGCTTCGCTTCCTTGGGAGCGAACGCCCAGCAGATGCTCGCCTCCGCCGAACAGACGAGTACCGAATTGCTGGAACGCGCCAAGCAGGACGCGTCCTCCATCCGTACCACGGCTCAGGCGCAGGCCGAAACACTGATCAACAATGCCAAGCTGGATGCCCAGCATATTGTTGACGACGCCAATGCCAAGGCCGCCTCGATTCTGACGAACGCCAACAATCAGGCCGAATCAGTGACCACCTCCGCCAACGAGGACGCCGCACAACTGCGCTCCGAAACCGCCAAGACCATCACCGAACAGCGTCAGACCGTCGAGCTTGAGCTCAGCAACGCGCGCGAAGAGCACACCAAGAAGATGGCTTCCGAGCGCTCCACTCAAGAGCGCGAAATCGCCGACATGAAGGCGGAAGCGACCCAGCAGGTTGCCGCAATGCGCAAAAGCGCCAATGAGGAGATCACCAAGCTTAAGTCTGATTCCAACGATCAGATTGAGGCGGCGCTCGCCGAGGCCAACAAGAAGCTCGCCGACGTGCGCGAGCAAGTGTCCAAGATGATGACCGAAGCCCAGCGCAAGGCCAGCGAAATCATTGATGCGGCCAAGACCAAGGGTCAGGAAATCACTGATGAGGCCGAGGTCAAGCGCACCAGCACGATGAGCCAGGTCAACGCCGAGGTCGAGCAGATCCGTCACGACATCGCCGCTCAGCAGGATGAGGCCACGAAGAAGGTCAACGAACTGCTGCAGCACCTCGAAGAGCGTCGCGTGGCGGCCAAGCGGGAAGCCGATGAGTTGGTCGGCCAGGCCAAGAACACTCGCGACCAAGCCGATTCATATGCCGCGTCCAAGCGCGAGGAGGCGGACATCCAGGCCGCCGCAATCGTACATAAGGCGGGCGAGGAAGCCGATGCGCAGATAGAGGAGCGTCGCGCCGCCGCCCAAAGCGAGCTTGACGGTCTGTCCAAGCGCATCGCCGATCTGCAGGAACGCGAGTCCGTCATCACCCAGCGTGTTTCGGAACTGCGTTCTATGTTCTCGCAGGCGTTCTCCGGATTCGCTTTCGGTGGTAATGCGGCGGCCTCTGGTCAGAGTCAGGAAGCCGCTGCCGTGGCGTCATTGCCGGTGGTCGCGCCCGTCCCGGAAGTCAAGCCTGTGCACAACGAGGCCGATGATCAGCCGGGTGAGTTGAGCGGAAACGAGTCGGCTGCCGACGATCACAATGAGACGGATGCGGCACCGGCTGATTCGGCTGCGCAGAATGAGCAGTCCGAATCGTCTGAACCGTCCGAGCGCCAGACACAGGGCGAACCGGAGGCCCCGACTCAGGAGAATCCAGCCGTATCTGAGCAGAACGGCGAATGACAGGCCTTCGATTAGACTACTAGCGGTAAGAATTACGGCACCTGCGCTTTCGAGCCAGGTGCCGTATTCGTTTGGATCTGCGCCACAAGCGCACCATCACAGAAGGAGTATGACATGAGTGAATTGACGCCTCTGACCGGCGAAGCATTGAATACCCTGCGCGGCGATTTCGCACAGAGCGGCACCAACCGTCTGGCCATGAACGCGGTGACCGCCGCCGGCATCGACAAGGTGGCTCGCAATTATGACCGCGCTCGTCTGATGCAGCGCCGTTTCTCCACCATCGTTGACAATGGCGAAGCCACCCATCAGGATCGCTCCGGCCGCTGCTGGCTGTTCAGCTCCCTGAACGTGGCCCGTTTCGTGGCCAAGAAGAACATGAACTTGAAGGAGTTCGAGTTCTCCCAGAACTACGCGATGTACTACGACAAGCTGGAGCGCGTCAACTACTTCCTTAAGGATGTGGCCGCTCTGGTGGCTGCCGGAGAGCCTTGCGACTCCCGCCTGATGCAGCACCTGCTCGCCGACGTGATGGGCGACGGCGGCCAGTGGACCATGGCCATGAACGTGTACAAGAAGTACGGCGCTGTGCCCAAGGACCTATTCCCGGAGACCGAATCCTCCAAGAACACCGGTGAAATGAACACCCAGCTGCGCCACATGCTGCACACCGCCGTGGCGCACATGTACGCCGCTGACGGCGATGCCTCCAAGGTCGAGGCGATTATTGCCGACGCCACTGCTGCCGGCCACCGTATTCTGACCATCCACCTGGGCGAGCCGCCGGTCTCCTTCGACTGGGAATGGACCGACAAGGATGGCGAGTTCCACCGCGACGGCGAGATTACGCCGGTTGAGTTCTGGAAGAAGTACGTGGGTCCGGCTGGTCTTGAGGACTACGTGTGCCTGGTGGATGATCCGCGCACCGAGCACGCCAAGGGCAAGAAGATCGGCATCGAGCACCTCGGCAATGTGGCTGGCGGCGACGCCACCGAGTACCTCAACGTGCCAAACCAGTTCATGAAGGACTGTGTCAAGCAGATTCTCGTTGAGCAGGGCATCCCGGTATGGTTCGGTGCCGACTGCCACCCGTTCATGGACCGTGAGAACGGCGCCTGGGCCACCGACCTGTTCGAGTACGGCCGCGTGTACGACGTGGACTTCGATTTGGACAAGGAAGCCCGCGTGCGCTTCGGTGACTCCGCCATGAACCACGCCATGGCCTTCGCCGGCGTGGACGTGGCCGACGACGGCACCACCCGCCGCTGGCGAGTGGAGAACTCTTGGGGCACCAAGATCGCCGACAAGGGCTACTTCACCATGTCCGACGACTGGTTCACCGAATACGTCTACGAGGTCGCCGTCCCCAAGGCCATGCTTCCCGAAGAGTACCGCAAGGCCTTGGAATCCCCGGCCACCATGCTCCCCGCATGGGATCCGATGGGCGCGCTCGCATAAGAGGGCGTATGGGCTTGACGGGTGGGCGCCGCCCGTCAAGCCCGGTGCCGCCGCGGACGGTCCATAATCGCCGGCCCCGCCAGCGGTGCCGGCGGCGAACTGCTATAGTGGGGCCTTCGCATCCACGGCGGCATGCCCGCGGTGCGCGGATTACGGGAAAGGAGTCGAGCATTGGCAGCGTTACGTGGCCCGGATAGTTCCGAGGATGAACGTCGGTTGGGGGAGCAGGCCGTCTTTCCCGAGACCGTCGACGTCAATATCCGCCAGCTCGACCCGATTCCCGCGCCGCGCGCCTTTCTCAAGGAACAGCCGCTCACCGATGAGATGAGCGAGTTGGTGCTCCATTCGCGCCAGGAGATCCGCGACGTGCTCAATGGCCGTGACGATCGATTGCTCGTCATCGTGGGTCCGTGCTCGATCCATGATCCGAAGGCCGCGCACGAATACGCCGAGAAACTGGCCGCCGTCAAGCGTGAGCTTGAAGACCGTCTCGTGATCGTGATGCGCGTGTATTTCGAGAAGCCGCGCACCACGATCGGCTGGAAGGGGTTGATCAACGACCCCGATCTGGACGGTCGCTTCAATATCCGCAAGGGCATGTGGCTGGCGCGCAAGGTGCTCACCGATGTGCTGAGCCTTGGCCTGCCCGCCGCCACCGAATGGCTTGACCCCATCACCCCGCAGTACATCTGCGACGCGATCAGCTGGGGCGCCATCGGCGCGCGCAACACCGAATCCCAGGTGCACCGCGAGCTGGCCAGCGGCCTGTCCATGCCGGTGGGCTTCAAGAACTCCACCGACGGCTCCGTCAAGGCCGCCGCCGACTCCTGCTACGCCTCCGGTTTCGAACATCATTTCCTGTCCATCAACTTGGACGGTCGCGTGATTTCCGCCGAAACCAAAGGCAACCCGGATTGCCATCTGGTGCTGCGCGGCTCCGGCCACGGCCCGAACTACGATGCCGAATCCGTGCGCCGGGCTTTGGGAGATCTCAAGGCCTCGCAGGCGACGGGGCCGAGCCGGCACGGGCTCGTCATCGACGCCGCCCACGGCAATTGCGGCAAGGACGAACGCCGCGAAGCCGAAGTCATCGAAGAGATAGCCGAGCGTCTGGCGCATGGCGAGCAGGGCATCACCGGCGTGATGATGGAGAGCTTCCTGGTGGGCGGCCATCAGAAGCCGGCCCCGCTCGACCAGCTGGTCTACGGCCAGTCCGTCACCGATGCCTGCGTGCCGTGGGATCGCACCAACGAACTGTTGCACACCTTGGCGGACGCCGTCGCCACCCGCCGCTCGGCTCAATAGCTTTGTCTTTGTAGAAATGCTCACTGAGACCCACTCAGTGAGCATTCTTTGCCAATAACGGTGGTCATGTCAGTTTGTTCCCGTGACACCTTATCCTTGGGAAAGATACTGACCCAAGGAGAGATGTTATGCAGCAGCAGGAGGAAGCAGCGCATTCGCTGCGTCCGTTGCAAGTCGGTCCGCAGCCGTTGAACACCCCGGAAGAGCTTCGCGCCATTCGTCAGGCGATGGGGGAGGGGAAGAATCCGCTCGTTGCCACTGATGTGCCGCGCTGGGAAGATCAGGTGGGTGTCAGTCGTATCATCAACCGCCGCGTATTGGAGTTGGAGCCGCTTCCCACGCCCGCGCAAGTGCTCGCTGAGCTCCCGCTGACCGATCAGGCTCAGGAAATCGTCGCCTACTCGCGTGATGAGATTCGCGCGTGCCTGTACGGCCAAGATGACAGGTTGTTGGTCATCGTCGGCCCCTGTTCGGTTCATGACCCGAAGGCCGCGCTGGACTACGCGCATCGATTGGCCAAGCTGAAAGACGAGCTCGGCGAGCAGCTGCTCATCGTCATGCGCGTGTACTTCGAGAAGCCGCGCACCACCATCGGCTGGAAGGGCCTGATCAACGACCCGGATATTGATGGCAGCCACAATATTCGCAAGGGCCTGTTGCTTGCCCGCAAAACCTTGCTTGGTGTGCTGAAGGAAGGATTGGCGGCCGCCACGGAATTTCTGGAGCCCACCAGCCCGCAGTTCATCTCGGACGCGGTGAGTTGGGGCGCCATTGGTGCGCGCAACACGGAAAGCCAGATCCACCGCCAATTGGCCAGCGGGCTTTCCATGCCGGTCGGCTTCAAGAACGCCACTGACGGCTCGGTGAAGGCAGCGGTCAACGGTTGCTTCGCCGCTGCTCAGCAGCACACGTTCTTCGGCATTGACCATCTGGGGCGTGCCTGCGCAGTCGAGACCCTTGGCAACCCGGACTGCCATGTGGTGTTGCGCGGCTCGATTCACGGCCCGAACTACGATGCCGAGTCCGTGGCCAAAGCCATGGAAGACGTACGCGCCGAAATGCCCGCCGACTCCGCCGCTTCGCATGGTCTGATTGTTGATTGCTCGCACGGTAACTCCGGCAAGGACGAGCATCGTCAGGCCGAAGTCGTGCGCAATATTGCCAGCAGAATTGCAGCTGGCGAACAGGGTATTACCGGCATCATGATGGAAAGCTTTATTGAAGGGGGCAATCAGAAGGCCGCGCCGCTTGATCAGCTGGTCTATGGCAAGTCGATTACTGACAAGTGCATCAGCTGGGAAGAAACCGAGGCCTTGCTGCGCGAGCTTGCGGAAGCCGTGGCCACGCGGCGTTGGCACTGAGTTGCGTCATCGGCTCTCTCGCAGGAGCAATGCAACGAAACGTCTCTACCCCTCAGCCTGCCATTCGGCGGCCACCTCCCCTGACATGGGAGTCGAAGGCGTTGTGAAAGGAACTTACGTATGGGTATGAAAACTGTAGCTATTATTGGCGCATTGGATGAGGAAGTGGCGCTGATCGCCAAATCGCTCACGCATGTGACGCACACCGCCAAGGGCAGCCTTGACATCGTGTCCGGCACGGTCGACTCCTTTGGTTCTGACGTCATCAAGGTTGCCACAACGGTAGGCGGCATGGGACTGGTCAATGCGGCCGCCACCACGCAGCTGCTGATTGACGAGTTCGCCCCGGACGCCGTGATTTTCAGCGGCATCGCCGGCAACCTCAACACCCACCTGCACATCAACGACGTGGTGCTCGGCGGCACCCTGCGCTACCTCGACACTGACATGCGGCTCGTAGGCCAGTGGAAGCCCGGCACTGCGGACGCTCCGGTGGAGGAATTCCACTCTGATGACCGTCTGCTGGAAGTTGCCGACGAGGCGCTTGCCAATGCGGGCATTACCCACATCACCGGCATCATCGCCTCCGGCAACTACTTCGTGAACACGCCCCAAAAGGTCGAGGAGGTCATCCGACTCACCGGGGCTGACGCCGTGGAGATGGAAGGAGCCGCCGTGGCACAGGTCGCCGCCCGCAATGACGTGCCGGCACTGGTGATTCGTGCCCTTTCCGACAACGCCGACACTGATTACGAGGTATTCAAGGAGTTCGACATCTCCGAATACGCCGACACCGCCGCCCGTCTGGCCGTCGATATCGTCAAGCGCCTGTAGGAGGGTGGCCCATCTCACCATCCACGCTTTGGATATGATGACCACTATATGAGCGCTTTCAAACTATTGCTTATAACCTGAGTCATACTCGGTGTTCGGCACGGCGATGTGCGGGAGCTCATCGCTGGGGCCACAAGCCGTGCCAGTCCTTCTCCCGTATCCCGGTCGCTGTGCTTGATTCGTCCGTCATCGCGAACACGTGATGCGCACGCCGCACCGGGGTTTATCCGCAAGAGGAGAAAGAAGAAGGACAATGTCTGCAAGCGCATCCGCGACTGTGGCCAAACCGGTGAAGAAGGATTCCGTTCCCGAGATCATCGCCGCCTCGATGGTGGGCACCGCCATCGAATTCTACGACAACTACTGCTATTCCATCGCAGCCGCCAGCTATTTCGGCGCGATTTTCTTCACGGACGTCGCCAAGTCCAACCAGGCCCTGGCCACGCTGATGGCTTTCGTGACCTTCGCCGTATCGTTCCTCGCCCGCCCGTTCGGTTCCATGTTGTTCGGCCACTTCGGCGACAAGCTCGGCCGCAAGAAGACGCTGGTCATCGCCCTGATGACCATGGGCATCGCCACCTTCCTGGTCGGATGCCTGCCTGGCTATGAGCAGATCGGCGCATGGTCCATCGTGATCCTGTGCATCTGCCGCGCCTGCCAGGGCGTGGGGCTCGCCGGTGAATGGTCCGGCGCGGCCTTGGTCGCCACCGAGAACGCCCCGGCCGACAAGCGCGCCCTGTATGGCTCCTTCCCGAACCTGGGCGCCCCGATCGGCTTCTTCTGCGCCTATGGTCTGAACTTGGTGCTTGAGGCCAACCTGAGCCAGGAGCAGATGCTCGCCTTCGGCTGGCGCATCCCCTTCCTGTGCTCCGCCGTGCTGGTGGCCATCGGCCTGTACGTGCGTGCCCGCATGTCCGAGACCCCGGTGTTCAAGAAGGCCTCCGAGGAGAAGCGCACCTCCAAGCACCCGCTGCGTGACCTGCTGCCGTACTGGAAGGAGGTCCTGCTCGGCACCGTGGCCATGGGCATCACCTACACCCTGTTCTACGTGCTCGGCACCTGGTCGTTGGCCTACGGCGTCAAGGGCCTGAAGTTCACCCAAAGCGAGTACCTGCTCATGCAGATGTGCTCCGTGGTGTTCTTCGCCATCTTCATCGTGGTCTCGTGCGTGTATGCCGACAAGGTGGGCCGCAAGAAGGTCATGATCACCGTGACCGCCGCCGCCTTGGTGTTCAGCTTCTTCGTGCCGATGCTGCTGGTGCACTCCGTCTCCCACGTCATGATTTTCCTGTGCGTCGGCTTCGTGATCATGGGCGGCCTGTTCGGCCCCTGCGGCGCGTACCTGCCCGAGCTGTTCCCGGTGCACGTGCGCTACTCCGGCGCCGGCCTGAGCTACAACCTCGCCGCCATCTTCGGCGGCGCGTTCGCCCCGACCATCGCCCAGGCGCTGGTCTCCTCCGAGTTCGGCGTGGCCGGCGTGGGCTGGTACATGGCCATCATGGCCGCGCTCGCCCTGCTCGCCCTGTTCCTGATCAAGGAAAGCAAGGACAAGGACTACGAGCTCTGATCCCCGCTCGTCCGCGGCGGTCCGCGACAAGGAGCATCACCCGGCAAGGGTGGTGCTCCTTTCGTATGCCGGCCGATAAGATGAACAGTAGGCGAACTTACGTAGTCTATGCAGGGCACTACGCCTCGGGCGTTTTACTCTGGGAGTCATGGATATCTCGCAGATCGTCGTGACCGTGGTGCTCGCCGTGCTGGCGTTGGCATGGGTCGCCGTCATCGCCTACAACAAGGGCCGTGTTTCGGGTCGCCTTGCCGCCGAACAGGACCTGTCCGGCGATGAGGACGCGCGTTCCCTGTTCGGCGTCGACGTGCCCGTGCGCCCCACCGAGCGGCGTCTGATCGAAGCGCTGCCCGAAGCCCTGATCGTCACCGATCGCAATGGTCTGGTCCAATACGCAAGCCCCGGTTCGGTGCCGTTCGCCCTGGTGTCCGGGGGGCGGCTCAATTCGCGTGAGATCGAGGACATTCTCACCCAGGTCGCCAACGATGGCGGTGTGCGCGAGCGCGAGGTCCGGCTGCCGGTCAACCACGGCGCCTATCCATCCTCGAACGGCCGCGGGCTTGAGGCCGGTCAGTCGCGCCCGTCCAACACGATGTACCTGCGTGTGCGCATCGGCGACATCGGCGACGACCTGTATGCCATCTTCATCAACGACATGTCCGAACAGCGTCGTTTCGAGGCCGTCCGCCGCGACTTCGTGACCAACGTCTCGCATGAACTCAAGACCCCGGCCGGCGCGATCTCGCTGCTCGCCGAAACCGTGACCGACGCGGCCGACGATCCGGACGCCGTGCGGTACTTCTCCGGCCGCATCTCCAAGGAATCCGCGCGCCTGACCGAGCTGGTGCATCATCTCATCGACCTGCAGAGGGCCCAGAGCCCGCAGGGCATGATCAACGCGCGGCGCATCTGCGCGCTGGATGTGGCCCGTGCCGCCATCGCCGACAATCAGGTCCAAGCCGACTCGCGCCATGTGGACATCTGCCTGAGCGTCAACGGCAAGTCGGTGCCGACCGGGCTTGCGGACGATGCCGTGGCCCCGCAGGTGGCGGCACCCATGATCAAGGCCGATCGGGAGGCGATGCAGACCGCGGTCAAGAACCTCGTCGAAAACGCCATCCACTATTCGCCCGAGCACACCACGGTGGCCGTCGGCGTGGCGGAGCGTGACGGCAAGGTCACCATCCGTGTGGTCGATCAGGGCATCGGCATCCCCGCCAAGTCGCTGGACCGTATTTTCGAGCGGTTCTACCGGGTCGATCCGGCCCGTTCCCGTGAAACCGGAGGGTCGGGACTTGGTCTGGCCATCACCAAGCACTGCGTTCAGGAGAACGGCGGACGCATTTCGGTATGGTCGCGCAAGGGGGAGGGCTCCACGTTCACCATCGAACTGCCGGCCGCCGCGGATGAGGATGATGAATCAACGCAGGACGGGGACGGTGCGGACACGCCGAGCGCGGCGGTGACGGACGGTGCGCCGGACGGCGGCCATGGCGGCACGCCGAACGGCTCGGCGGCGCGGGAGTAGCGCCGGCGGCGCCGATGCGGCGTCGGCCGATCGCATGGCGGGCTGGTTTCGCCCGTGGCGTGTAGCCTCATTGAGCAATTACGTACTTTCGGGAAACGGCAGGCTAACGGAGAACAAATGGTTACGATGGTGTCGGAAAATTTTGCGCCGATGCGCACGGGAACATATCCAAGAAAGGCTACTATGGCACGCATTCTTATCGTCGAAGACGAGGAATCCTATCGCGAGCCGCTGGTGTATCAGCTCACGCGCGAGGGGTACGACGTGTCCGCCGCCGCCACCGGCGAGGAAGGCCTGGAACTGTTCACCAAGGGCGGCATCGACTTGGTGCTGCTCGATCTGATGCTGCCGGGCATTGACGGCACCGCGCTGTGCCGGCGCATCCGCGAGCAGAGCCGTGTGCCGATCATCATGCTCACCGCCAAGAGCGCCGAGATTGATAAGGTCGTCGGCCTTGAGATCGGCGCGGACGATTATGTGACCAAGCCGTACTCCTTCCGTGAGCTTCTGGCGCGCATCCGGGCCGTGATGCGCCGCAACCAGGCCACCGCCCAGGCCTCCGGCACCGTGGACGACGACATTCCGCTGGTGTGCGGCGACATCGCCATGCAGGTGGGCCAGCATCAGGTCACCGTGCGCGGCGAGACCGTGTTCTTCCCGCTCAAGGAATTCGAGCTGCTTGAATATCTCATGCAGAACAAGGGCCGCGTGATGACCCGTCATCAGCTGATCGACCGCATCTGGGGCTCGGATTACGTGGGCGACACCAAGACGCTCGATGTGCATGTCAAGCGCGTGCGCTCCAAGATCGAGGAAGATCCGGCGCACCCCAAGTATCTGACTACCGTGCGCGGGCTCGGATACAAGATCGATACTCCCGCGGAGTAAATGGGAGGCGGCCTTCGGGTCGCCTTTTTTGTTGTGGATTGGGGGCTCGCCGCAGGCGAGTCCGCTCCAAAAACTACGTAGCCTCAACGTAGCCCATAAACATCCAAGTGTTCATCTTCTGTTTACTGATTTCGGTTCCGCCTTTTCGAAACCGCTAATAGTCTTGTAGTTGTCAAGAATTGACCGGGCGGTTTCGCTCCGCCCGCGAATAGTTGATAGAGGGATTAGGTAATAATCATGCAGAAGAACATCCTCGTTCGCTCCATTGCCGCGCTGTCCGGCATTGTTATGCTTGCTTCCGTGACTGCCTGCGGCGACAACAGCGCCGCGAAGACCGACAACAACGCTTCCTCCGACTCCACCGCCAAGGCCGCTCCGGTCTCCGGCGACTTCCAGGGCGCCGGCGCCTCCTCCCAGCAGGCCGCCGTCGAAGCTTGGATCGCCGGCTTCCAGGGCTCCAACCCGGACGCCAAGATCGCCTACAACCCGTCCGGTTCCGGCGCCGGCGTGCAGACCTTCCTGACCGGCGCCACCGCATGGGCCGGCTCCGACAAGGCCCTCGCCGATAACGAGGTCGAGCAGTCCAAGTCCGTGTGCGCCTCCGGCTCCGCCTTCGACGTTCCGGTCTACATCTCCCCGATCGCCGTGGTCTTCAACCTCAAGGGCGTTTCCGATGCCGGCAAGCACATCAACATGGACGCCGCCACCATCGCCAAGATCTTCGACGGCAAGATCACCAAGTGGAACGACCCGGCCATCGCCGAGCAGAACAAGGACCTGAAGCTGCCCGACACCGACATCACCGTCGTACACCGCTCCGATAAGTCCGGCACCACCCAGAACTTCGTCTCCTACTTCAAGGACGTCACCCCGGACAACTGGAACTACGACCTCTCCGAGAACTGGCCGAACGAGGTCGGCCAGGGCGCCAAGGGCACTTCCGGCGTGATCTCCACCGTCAAGCAGGCCGACGGCACCATCGGCTACGCCGACTTCTCCCAGGTCGGCGATCTGGGCACCGTGGCCGTCAAGGTCGGCGAGAAGTACAACGTGATCTCCGCCAAGGCCGGCTCCAAGGTCATCGAGGACTCCAAGCAGGACACCACCGTCACCGGTGACAACCGCGTCGTCATCAAGATCAACCACGCCACCAAGGCCGACGGCGCCTACCCGATCGTCCTGGTCTCCTACGATGTCGTCTGCCCGGCTTACAAGGACGCCAAGCAGGCCGAGTTCGCCAAGGCATGGCTGACCTACGTGACCTCCGACGAAGGCCAGAAGGCCGCTCAGGATGCCGCCGGCACCGCTCCGCTGCCCGCCTCCCTGAAGACCAAGGTCGCCAAGTCCATCGAGGCCATCAAGACCAAGTGATGCCGTCGGCCCACAGGGTCGCATGGACTGGGCCTGACCTCTGAACGCCGAACTGTGAATGCACAGTCGCCAGCATGAAGCCGCAGTCGTAAACCATACGGCTGCGGCTTCAGTCGGGTCAGGACCCCAACGGTTTGACAACGTCGCCGACGGGCAACCGCACCACTCGAATACTTGATAACCACCCTATATAAGGAGAATCCGTGAGTTCGCAAGACAAAACGGTTGTACAGCCGGTTGGCGGCAAGACCGCCGACAAGGTGTTCCGCGGTGTGGCATACGCCTGCGGCATCCTGATCCTGGTTGTGCTCGCCGCTGTGTTCCTGTTCCTGTTCTTCCGCGCATGGCCGTTGATCGGCGGCGATCAGGCCGCCAACAGCAAAACCGTGTCCAGCTTCACCGGCGGCAAGGCCGACAACTTCTGGAGCTATGTGCTCCCGCTGCTGTTCGGCACCGTGCTGGTGTCGCTGCTGGCGCTGCTGATCGCCTTCTTCGTGTCCATCGGCATCGCGCTGTTCATCTCTCATTACGCACCCAAGAAGCTCGCCACCGCGCTGAGCTATGTGGTCGATCTGCTCGCCGCCATTCCCTCCGTCATCTACGGCCTGTGGGGCGGCCTGATTCTGGTGCCCGCCATCTACCCGTTCTGGAACTGGGTGGCCAACCATCTGGGCTGGATCCCGCTGTTCGAGGGCCCGGCGGCCAACCCGTCACGTACCGTGGCCACCGTGGCCGTGGTGCTCGCCGTCATGATCCTGCCGATCATCACCTCCATGTCGCGCGATATCTTCATGCAGACCCCGCGCCTGCACGAGGAGGCCGCGCTGGCGCTTGGTGCCACCAAGTGGGAGATGATTCGTCTTGCCGTGCTGCCCTTCGGCAAGTCGGGTATCGTGTCCGCCTCCATGCTGGCTCTCGGCCGCGCGCTTGGTGAAACGATGGCCGTGTTGATGATCCTGTCCCCGGGCCTCAACTACTCCATCAAACTGCTGCAGGCCTCGCAGAACCAGACCATCGCCGCGAACATCGCCGCACAGTACCCTGAAGCCAACGATCTGGGCGTCTCCACGCTGATCGGAACCGGTCTGATTCTGTTCCTGATCACCTTCGTGGTCAACTTCATCGCCCGTAAGCTTACCGAGAAAGCGACTGCGTGATGACTGCTGCCGAGAACACTGAAAAGACCCCGATGTCCGGTGCGCCCAAGATCGATTTCGATCGTTTCCGCCCGACCCGTTCCGCCATCCAGCGCCGTAACGTCATGGACCGCTTCATGTGGGTCCTGATCGCGGTGGCGTTCGTGATCGCCTGCATCCCGCTGGTCTCCCTGCTGTGGACCACCATCGTCAACGGCGCCAAGCGGCTGAACCTGAACTTCCTGAGCTACAACATGACCGGCGTGGTCGGCGGCAGCCAGACCCCGTCCGGAGGCTACGGCGGCGTGCTCCACGCCATCATCGGCACGCTCGAGATCACCGCCGGCGCCATGATCATCTCCATCCCGATCGGTCTGATGTGCGCCGTGTACCTGGTCGAATACTCGAACCGCGGCAAGCTCGCCACCACGATTTCCCTGCTCGTCGACGTGATGAGCGGCATTCCCTCCATCGTGGCCGGCCTGTTCGCCTTCTCGATGTTCACGATTCTGCTGGGCCCCGGCACCATCAACGGTTTCGAAGGCTCCGTGGCCCTCTCCCTGCTGATGCTGCCCACCGTGGTCAAATCCTGCGAGGAGATGCTGAAGATCGTGCCGAACGACCTTCGTGAGGCCTCCCTGGCGTTGGGCGTCACCAAGCAGCGCACCATCACCAAGATCGTGCTGCGCACCGCCCTGCCCGGCATCGTCTCCGGCGCCATCCTGGCCATCGCCCGCGTGATCGGCGAGACCGCCCCACTGCTCATGACCGCCGGCTTCATCGCCAGCACCAATGTGAACCTGTTCTCCGGCCAGATGACCACCCTGCCGGTGTACGTCTACCAGGAGTACTCGAAGCTCAACGCGAACTGCCCGCCCAACGCCGACGCCACCTGCGTGACCACGATCCCGATGGAGCGCGCCTGGGCCGCCGCCCTCGTGCTGATCGTCATCGTGCTGCTGCTGAACCTCATCGGACGAATCGTGGCGAAGGTCTTCGCCGTCAAGACCGAACGCTAAGCCCAGCCGCTCAGCCTAAGCCTTAAGAACACAAGGAAACATAAGGAAACATCATGGGACAACGTATTGACGTCAACCACGAGAACATCTACTACGGCGACTTCCTGGCCGTCGAGGATGTGAACATCAACATCGAGCCGAACAAGGTCACCGCCTTCATCGGCCCGTCCGGCTGCGGCAAGTCCACCGTGCTGCGCACCCTGGACCGCATGCACGAGATCATCCCCGGCGCGCACGTCGAGGGCGAGGTGCTGCTCGAAGGCAAGAACCTGTACGACAAGGACGTGGATCCGGTGGCCGTGCGCCGCGATGTCGGCATGGTCTTCCAGCGCCCGAACCCGTTCCCGACCATGTCCATCCGCGAGAACGTGCTGGCCGGCGTGCGCCTGAACAACCACCATCTGGCCAAGTCCGACGCCGACGATCTGGTCGAATGGGCCCTGCGCGGCGCCAACCTCTGGGAAGAGGTCAAGGATCGTCTCGACAACCCCGGCATCGGCCTGTCCGGTGGCCAGCAGCAGCGTCTGTGCATCGCCCGCGCCGTGGCCGTCCACCCGCAGGTGCTGCTCATGGATGAGCCCTGCTCCGCCCTCGACCCGATCTCGACCTTGGCCGTCGAGGATCTGATCAACGAGCTCAAGAGCGACTACACCATCGTTATCGTGACCCACAACATGCAGCAGGCCGCCCGTATCGCCGACTACACCGCCTTCTTCAACCTGAAGGCCGTGGGCCAGCCCGGTCACCTCGAGTACTTCGCGGACACCATCACGATGTTCAACAACCCGCAAAACGAAGAAGCCGAGCGCTACATCTCCGGTCGCTTCGGCTGATCGTTTCCTGCGCGCAGCGTAATGATTTGTGCGTAGGAGAAACGGCAAAGCCCGCCGCAAGGCGGGCTTTCGCATATTGAGGGCGAGTATTGCCGAGTATTACCGTTCTCGCAACGGAGCGAGCTGGAATACTTCGTCGGACTGGGCGGCGACTTCCCGCTTCGGTCGATCGACGGGAGAACGGCGGGTAAAGCGGTACAAGACAAGTCCGCACGATGAATACTCTGTGATGAATCTTCTGTTTACGGTGCGAGTGTGGAAGAATGGTCACAGCAAGGTCCAGCAAAGGAGCATAGGTGAGTACTGGTCTGATCGTCGGCATTGTCGTTGTCGTTATTATCGTTGTCTTGATTGGTTGGGGCGTCAGCGCCTATAACAACTTGGTGACGCTGAAGAACCGTGTGAAGAACGGTTGGGCGCAAATCGACGTGCAGTTGAAGCAGCGCGCCGACCTCATCCCGAACCTGGTGAATACCGTCAAGGGGTACGCATCCCACGAGTCTGAAGTCTTCACTCAGGTGACCGCCGCCCGCGCCGGCGTAGTGGCTGCGGCCAGCAACCCGAGCACGACCACTGCTCAGCGCGCCGCCGCCGAAAACCAGCTGTCCCGCGCCCTGTTCAACCTGCAAGCCACGGCTGAGGCATATCCGCAGCTGCAAGCCAACCAGAACTTCATGGATCTGCAGAACCAGCTCAAGGAACTGGAGAACAAGATCGCCTACGCCCGTCAGTTCTACAACGACGTGGTCCTGAAGCTCAACACCGCCATCGAAACCGTGCCGACGAACATCATCGCCGGTCTGTTCCACTTTGAGCAGGCGCAATACTTCGAGGCCGATGACGCTTCCCGTCAGGTGCCACAGGTCCAGTTCTGACCCGCTTCAGGCCCGTCCGGTAAGCCGCCGGCCGGGCCCGTATTGTCTTAAGAGAGGGAAGATATGCGGATACGATTCATTCGCGCCGGAATCATCAGCATTGTTGCCACGGTGGTGTTGGCAGTTATCACCTTGGCGATAATCGGGACTTCCGCGTTCGGCGATTCGGCCGACCTCAGCTATCGCACGCTGGACTATGACGTGACCGCCACCGCGAACGGTGATTTGAAGGTCACGCAGCATATCGACGTCAAGATGCGTGAGCGTACCGACAGTGACGACAACACCAAGCCGTGGAAGCAGCTGTTCCAGCAATACACGCTGAACTCCGGCACCTTGACTGATATCAGCGATATCAGCGTGCGCAACGTCACCGACGGCATCGACTACGCACAACAGAGCGAGCCCAAGCTGCCCAGTGACGTCTCTTCCGACAAGGAATGGAACAGCGACTACGCCAACCATTGGTATGTCGCCGATGTGAGCGATGGCAGCGACCATCCAAAGGCATACACGCCCGGTACCGATGGCCTCAAGCCCAGCGCCTCCGCCACCGAAGATGACACAACCGTGGAGATCGGCTGGAATATTCCGGTCACCACCGAGGCCGACAGCATGAAGTTCGATGTAAGCTTCACCATGCACGATGTGGCCACCAAATGGAAAGACGTGGCCTCCTTCCAATGGGAGCCGTTCGGCAAGAAGAACCAAGTGCCTATCGGCACGGTCACCGGCACCGTCCATTTCCCCAACGGCATCACCGGCAAAACCTCATGGACATGGCTGCACACCGAGCGCACCTCGGAAACCAAGCGCAACAGCGACGGCAGCTACACGTTCACGGCCTACAACATCCACAATGGCGACTACCTCGATGTGGTCGCGGCGTTCGATGCCGCCAAAGCCAAGGGCATCGCCCGCAAGGGAACCGGCAATCATCTCAAGGACCTGAAACAGGACGAATATAAGCAACAGCAGCGCTGGCTCGACAAGCAACGATTCGCTGCCAGAGCTCGTCTCGTGTTCTGGATTGTCAGCATCGTGCTCGGCATCGCGTTGTGCGCGTGGGGTATCTGGGCTGTGATCTCCAGCAACCGGCGTGCGCAATACAGTGGCAGCGTCGAATACTGGCGCGACCAGCCCGGCATCAGTCCGGCTTCCGCAGCCCGTCTGATTCGCGTGGTCGATCCGTCCACGCGCCAATCCGATGAAGACCGCCAGCTGACCGCCACCATGCTGTCGCTCGCCGTCAAGAAGGCCATCGCCATTTATCCGGGGCCGTCGGACATGTATCGCGGCATCGACATGAGCCAGGCCACGCCGGTGGGCTTGAGCCAAATGATTGCCGCCGACCAAGGCAAGCAGTATGCGGCAGGCATCACCAGCACCATCGTGATTCTGCCGCTCGCCATTGATGAGGCACCCAACGCGCAACAGTTGGGATTGAGCGAATCGGAAGATGCGCTGCTGAACCTGCTCATCGTCATTTCTCAGCGCGTGGGCAGCCCGGTATTCGACCTGAACCAGATGAAGGCGACCTGCCAGAACTGGCAAGACGGCTATATTGAGCTCGGCAAATTCACCGGTGCATGCAGCATGGAATACCAGCGGCTGGGTGCCACGCGCTCTGTGGGCTGGCAATGGATCCTACCCGGCGTATTGGCCGCCGTGCTGGGATTTGGTTCGCTGCTGGCCAACAGCTTTATCGGATACCCGGTGGCTGGTCTTATCGGGCTGCCGATATTCCTGGTCGGACTGTTCTGCTCGATGGCCGGCGCGATGACCGTGCTCACTGATCAAGGGCAGGATATCGCCGGCCGGACTCTGGGCCTTAAGCGTTATATGGAAGACTTCTCCAACTTCACCGACCGGGGTACCGCCGATTTGGCCTTGTGGGATTGGTATATGGTCTACGCCGCCGCGTTTGGCATTTCCGATCGCGTGATGCGTGAACTGGCCAAAGCATATCCTCAGGTCAACGACCCGGCTTGGCTGGATGCCAACGCCTCCAACTCGTTGTTCTACTGGAACTACCGCCCGTATGGCTGGTACAGCCACCGTCATAATGGTCCATTCGACCACGATGCTGCCGGGCAGATGGACCTAGGCGTTGGCGGCCCAGCTCCGGCTTACGGAGGCACGTCGTTTGCCGGCGGATTCTCCGACCTCGGCTCGCAGCTGAACTCCGGTCTGGCGGACATCAGCTCGACCATCAGCGCGGCAGCACCATCCGCCGATTCCGGTGGCGATTTCTCCAGCTTCGGTTCGGGCGGCGGCTCCGGTTTCGGCGGCTCGTTCGGTGGCTCAGGTGGCGGCTCGTTCGGCGGGCGGTAGCGCATGCCTATGTCGAAACGCATTGTTCGTGCCCTGGGCTTAAGCCTTGTCGGTGCGCTGATTCTTGCCGCACTCTGTGCCGGTGCCTTGATTCTCGGCACAGATGGTGCCGACCTGAGCTACCGCACGCTTGATTACGATGTGACCGCCACCGCCGACGGCGATCTTAAAGTCACGGAGCATATCGATATCAAGTTGTGCAAACGCAAGGATGACGATGGCAAGACCAAACCGTGGAAACAGCTGTATCAGCAGTACATGCTGAAGACCGACAACCTCACCGACATCACTGATATCAGTGTGCGCAACGTCACCAATGGCATCGACTATGGTCATCAGGCTAAGCCCAGACTGCCGGACGATGTGCCGCAGGACGAATGGGATTCGGATTATGCCAATCATTGGTATATCGCCGACGTTACGGATGACGATGACAATCCGCAGCCGTATGTTCCCGGCAAGGACGGATTGACCCTCGACGGTTATTCGGAAGACAAAACCGTGGAGATCGGCTGGAATATTCCCACCACCGTAAAACCAACAGCATCAAGTTCACGGTGAGCTTCACCATGCATGACGTGGCCACCAAGTGGAAGGACGTGGCGACCTTCCAATGGGAGCCATTCGGTGAGAACAATCAGGTGCCGATTGGTACGGTCACCGGCACGGTGCATTTCCCCAAAGGTGTGACCGCGAGCAACTCGTGGACTTGGCTGCACACTGAACAAACCTCGGAAACCGGCCGAACCAAGGATGGCAGCTTCACCTTCACCGTAAATGATGTGAAAAGCGGCGAGTACCTAGACGTGGTGGCCGCTTTCGACGCGGCCAAGGCGGGAGATATGGCTCGTGTCGAGACCGACGATCATCTGCAGGAGTTGAAGGAAGACGAAGCCGACGACGAACGGTTCTGGCGCAATCTGGAACGCCAACGCTCCACAAGGTGCCTGAACAACTGGATGACCACCATATCGGCCGGCCTGATATTCGGGATTATTGGTGTTGTTGCAGCCTTACACTCCTCCGGACGTTCACGTTACCGTGGCTCCATCGAATATTGGCGCGATCGCCCCGAGCTGAGCCCCGCATCGGCGGCCAAACTCATCGATATCGTGACTTCCGGCGACAAACCCGACATTTCCGAGCGCCAACTCGTCGCGACCTTGCTTTCTCTGGCCGTGAAGAAAGTCATTGCTGTGTTCCCCGGTTCGGCGGACCTGTATATCGGCGTGGATCTGAAACAAGTTTCTCCGGTGGAGCTCAGTCAGCGAATCGGGTCCGATCCATACAAGCGCAATAATGCGCGTACCAATAGCACGATTGTGATGCTGTGGCAGTCCGATTACGGCGTATCTGAGGGATTTGATGAATCAGTATTCGTCGAATCCGTATTTGATGGATCTGGATCTGGCGGATCTGGATCTGCCGCATCTAGCGTGTCCGATGCACACCAGCCCGATCTCAGTGCTTCTGAGCGGGCATTGCTCTATCTGCTCACCGTGATTTCCGAGCGCGTAGGTCGTACGGCATTTGACATGGATGACATCAAAGACGCCTGCAAGGATTGGAAAGACGGCTACAAGGAACTCGAAAAGTTCACCAATGCGTGCAAGACCGAATTCACGGCGGCGGATATCGCGCCGAAAACCGAGAACGGATGGCTCATTCCCGGGGCAATCACCGTGCTGATCGGTGGCGCCAGCATATTCATCAACGGTTTGGCCGGATATCTGGTGGCCGGGGCCCTCATCGGCATTCCCCTGATGACGGTCGGCATATTCTGCTTCCTGATGGGGAATTCCTACGTGCTGACCGATCATGGTCAGCAGATGGCCGGGCAATGCTTGGGTCTCAAACGATATATGCAAGGCTTCTCGAACTTCAAGTACCGTGGAGTCGCGGATTTGACGCTGTGGGATTGGTATATGGTCTACGCTGCCGCATTTGGCATATCCGACCGGGTGATGCGGGAGCTGGCCATGGCCTATCCGCAAGTATCCGATCCGGAATGGCTTGATGCCAATGCCTCCGACACGGTGTTCTATTGGAATTATCGTCCGTACGACTGGTATGGGTTGCGTTTCTACAATGGCTCGGCGTTCGCGGATTCCGTGGCTGACAGCGGATTGGCCGGAGCGGTGCCAGCGTTCGGGGGCACGTCGTTCGCGGCTGGGTTCTCTGACCTCGGCACGCAATTGTCGTACGGATTTGCGGATATCACCGCGACAATCAATGCGGCCTCGCCATCCGGTGGCTCAGGCGGCTTTGGCGGTAGCAGCGGCGGTTCCGGCGGCGGTTCGTTCGGTGGGCGGTAAGCGATGTGCTTCTGAAAGTCCCTATAGCTTTGAAAGTAAAAGGCCCGGTGTCATAAGACATCGGGCCTTTCTCTCAAAATCGAGGTGAGGAGACCTCAACAGTCAGGTCCAACGGGGCGAAAGTCTGTGGTGCCGCCGAGAAGATTGCCTCGAAGCTAGCGTGACCTTTCTGCTACAACACAGCATACCAGCCTCCACCGAAGCTCACCAGTACACTGGACTGACCAAACCAAGGTCTACTAGCGTGCCACTTTGGCGCGGCGTCGTTGTGTCAACCGGCATAATGACGTCTCAAAATTCAAGAGGAGGTTCTCATGGTAGGCAACAACCATGACAACCGTCCGAGACAAGACCGGCAATACCGGGAAGGTCTGATGACCGGCCTGTTGATCGCCCTGGCCAATCAAGTTGGACAGGGGCGGTCGACGGCCATCATCATTGCCGCACTGGTATTGCTGGGAATGAGTCTCAGACGAGGCCACTGATCTATCAGCGGAACAGCCGGAATCCATGGGGTTCCGGCCCCTCGTTTTCACTGAACTGGGTATGAGTAAGTTGCGTTTTCTATTCCGTGAAGTTGCGGAAATTTCATAGATTGATTGTGCGGGCAGGCCGAGAGTGTGAAATCCAACGGGATGCTTAGGCTTGATCGTGGATATCGAGTTTCCATAAGTTTCACGAAGGGAATCACCATGGCATTGTTCCGTAACCTCGGACCGTTCTCCACCACCGCCATCGGCCACGGCGAAATGCCGCTGACCATCGAAAACAACCGCGGCCATGAGGTCGGCATCGAAACCCTGCACGCCTCGCTGGACGCCGGCTGCCGCCACATCGACACCGCTTGGGCCTACTACTGCTCCGGCGGTGAAGAACAGACCGGTGAAAAGCTGGTGCGCGAGGCCCTTGAGACCTGGAAGGGGCCGAAGGACGAGGTGCTGGTGGCCACCAAGGTGGGCCACTTCCGCAACTTCACCGACGGCCGCCCCACGTGGGATGTGGACGGTCGCCCGGAGAACCTGATTCGGCGCGGCAAGGAGAGCGCACTGGCGCTCGGCGTGGACGCCATTGACCTGCTGTACTTCCACCGCCCGGACCCGAAGGTGCCGTACAACGAGTCCGTCGAAGCCATCAAGCAGCTGGTGGACGAGGGCGTGGCGCAGGAGGCCGGTATCTCCAACGCCTCTATCGAGCAAATCGACATTGCGCGCGGCATTCTGGGCGACAAGCTCGTGGCCGTGCAGAACCAGTACTCGCCGATTCACCTGGAGACCCAGGACACGCTCGACTACTGCGCCAAGGTCGGTCTGGCCTTCGTGTGCTGGAGCCCGCTCGGCGGCTACCGTCATCCCTATGATGAGACCAAGTTCGACCCGTTCCGCGAGGTCGCGGCGGCCCACGGCGTGAGCTACCAGCAGGTCGTGCTGGCATGGGAGCTCGCCAAGGGCGACCACATGTTCGTGATTCCCGGCGCCCACCACCCCGAGACCATCCTCGACTCCCTGAAGGCCGACCGGCTCGAGCTCACCCCCGAAGAGCTCGCCAAGCTCGGCTGAACTTTCTCAGCTCCCCTTGTCAGGGGAGCTGTCTCGCGTAGCGAGACTGAGGGGTAGTCGCTGGAGTAGTCCCGGGTAGTTCCGCAAGGAGATAATTATGCGCAAAAAACTCATCCTCGACCTCGATACCGGCATCGATGACGCGCTCGCCATCGCATATGCCCTAGGCAGTGCCGACGAGATCGATCTGATCGGTATCACGGCCACCTACGGCAATGTCGCGGTGCCCCTGGCCGCGCGCAACGCGCTGGCGGTACTGCACCTGTTCGGGCGTGACGATGTCCCGGTCTATCCCGGAGTCGACCATCCCATCGCCCCGGCAACATTGCCGACAATGCGTGGCACCACGCCGGATGAGCGGGCCCAAGCCTATGCGCGCTGGCAGAACGGCGGCGCGGGCGGCTGGCAAACGGACGCTCCGTGGTCACCAACTCCCGGCTCGGTGGCGGTCCACCATCCCAACGGCATCGGTGGCGCAATCATCCCCGACTCCCCGCGCGCTCCGGAAGCACCAGGCTCGGCGGTCGATTTCATCATCACCGCCGCGCACGAATACGGCCCGGATCTGACCATCGTACCTACGGGCGCGATGACCACCATGGCCACCGTATTCCGCAATGCTCCGGACCTGAAGGATTCCGGCGTGAACGTGACGTTGATGGGCGGTGCCCTCACATTGCCCGGCAATGTGAGCCCGGCCGCCGAAGCGAACATCTCCCAAGACCCAGAGGCAGCAGACTATCTGTTCAAGTGCGGTGCCCGCACCACGATGATCGGCCTCGATGTGACGCACCAGACCACGCTCACCCGTGAGAAAGCCCATGAATGGGCGTCTCTGGGGACGCCGGCCGGCGACTTCATCGTCACCATGACCGATTACTACATCGACTTCTATCTGAAGAACCAGCCGGAGATTCGCGGCTGCGGACTGCATGACCCGCTCGCTGTGGCTGCCGCGCTTGACCCATCATTGGTCACCACGTTCGGCTTCAACCTACAGGTCGATTTGGAGGGCCCGTTCCGTGGCCGCACCATTGGTGACCGCTCGCGGCTGCAAGATTTCGACAAGCACACTCAGGTTGCGCTCGGCGTCGACGTGTCGGAATTCCTCGACCGCTTTATGGCTCGCGTCACCGCCGCGGCTCGTGGGTAAACGCTTATGCTTTGGCGGTCGTGTCGGTTGCTGAAGCGTCGGTTAGTAGTGCGGACAATGCGGCATCCGGCGAAACGCGAACCAAGCGGCGGCGGGAGCCGCGTGAGGCTTGGAGCTGGCCTTGGCAACGAGGCCATGCAGATGACTTCGCTCTAGCGACAAGCTAAAACAAAGTCATCTACAACGGCCAACGAGCGGGGCATAGATGGGAAGAGGTCGAAGGAATCGCTGCTGATTGTGTACGTCGAATCATAGCGGAACGATAGGTCGTCGCCAGTCGCATACAATGTGCCGGCAGGAGCTTCCATTCCAGGCCCTAGCGTAATCAGTACAGTTGATTCGATAGTTTTTGCCATCAGGGATTCACCTCCGAACGCGCTTCGGGAGTTGTTGGCCAGCGCGGAGACGCCCAAGATCGGTGGAATAGGGGTCGCATGCGGCTACGAGTGTGTCAGCAAGTTGCAACACGCGCGCGATGGTTAACAGCGAATCTGACCGGACAGCCTTGCCTTGCTCCAGATTTGACACTGTGGTCGGGCTGACACCAGAGCGGTGTGCTACATCCGCAACCGTCAACATCAGTAGTTTGCGCTGTTGCGAGAACTGTTCGCCTAGGATGCGTAAATCGCGTTTGGTGGTGGTGGGCACATACTTCATTGTGATACTCCGAGTGTTATAACATATAGTTTTCCATGAATAAAATCATTTATTCACTAGTATACTATTGATTATCTGCTATGCGATACCGGAATGAGGAAGGTTTAGCGTCTCGATGTTTCTGCTCATACGCAAAAGGACTTTCTGCCAACAAATAGCCAGAAAGTCCTTTGGTCTCACGTGTATATGAGGTTTACAATCCCGGAATCAAACCACCGGGCGGATCGAGCGTGAGGTATTGCTCCTCCAGATCGATGTCGGGCACCAGTTCCTCCACGAACGGCACCAACGCGGTCTTCTCGACTACATCCTCGCCCTTGGAATTCTGGCCGGTTACCACCGGCTCGGTCAAACGAATCTTGAGCAGTGACTGAGCGGGGGAGTCGACCACATCCACCACTTTGCCGACCACTTGGCCGGCGGGCAGTCCCAGACCGTTGCCCTCGACTAGACGGGCCTCAAGGCCAATAAGATCCTTGGGATACCATTCGTCGGCCTCGAGCATATCTTCTGCGTCGTCGACCTCGCCGTAGAGTTCGACACCGTTTAGGGCCTCGGCGGCATTACGGTCGTCGACGCCCTCAAGCTTGAGAATCCAACGATCCTTGAACGTGCGTGAGCCCTCGACGATGTACTCGGTCTCGCCATCCTGGCTGTAGAGCACGGAGTCCGGCTCGAAGCGCCGCTCGGGATCATCGGTGTACAGGCGCACGGTGACTTCGCCCTTCAGGCCCTGTGCGCGGCCAATACGAGCGACCCTCAGCAACTCGAGCTGCTGAGGGTCGTCGTGCATGTCTTGCTGTGCCATGCTGTGAATCGTTCCTTATCGGTTATCGACGGACGTCCATGATGTCAACGCGGACCTTGTGGTCAGACAGTGCCTGAATCACGGTGCGAATCGCGTTGGCGGTGCGGCCGCCACGGCCGATCACACGGCCGATGTCTTCCGGGTTCACGCGTACTCGAAGCAGTTCGCCGCGCGCGTTCTCATGAGACTTGACGGAAACATCGTCGGGAAAATCAACGATGTTCTTGATGAGGTGTTCCACAGCCTGTGCGAGCATAGCTAGCCTTTCGTTTCCGCTCAGGCCTCAGCCGGAGCTTCTTCGGCGGCCTCTTCAGCCGGGGCTTCCTCAGCGGCGGCAGCGGCTTCGGCTTCAGCCTTGGCCTTGGCAGCAGCTTCGGACTTGGCGGCCTTCAGCTTCTGAGCCTGGTTCTCAACGGCCGCGATGCGGGCCTCGGCGTCCGGGCCAGCCTCAACGGTCTTCAGGGTGCCTTCGGCACCTTCAAGGCCCTTGTACTTCTGCCAGTCGCCGGTGATGTTCAGCAGCTTGAAGACGGGCTCGGACGGCTGAGCGCCGACGCCGAGCCAGTACTGAGCGCGGTCAGACTTGATCTGGATGGTCGAGGGCTGGGTGTTGGGGTTGTAGGTACCGATCTCCTCGATGACCTTGCCGTCACGCTTCTTGCGGGAATCGACGACCACCACACGGTAGAAGGCGTAGAACTTCTTGCCCTGTCGCTTCAGACGAATCTTGGTTGCCAAAATGGCTCTCCTTGTAATGCTAGGTGTGCGGGTTCTCGGTTTGCCATGTGGGGCATGACCGGCCGGAATCCACGTGTCCTCGCGGCTCGGGGTGTAGAGGGCGCCACGCGCGCGCGAATAACCGTACTAGTGTAACGCGGAAGCCGGATATTGCGCATCGGTCCGGTCGTGACGCACGGAATCGCCGGACGGACGGCGTGTCGGCGGCGCACCTACCGTCTTCATGACTGATAGCCTGATTGATGGCAGTGCGAGACGGGAAAGGGGGCGCTGATCGATGGGTGAGTGCGTGATCGGCCCCGGTGCCCGGGCGCGTGTGGATGCGGATGACGGATTCTTCTTTGGCATGGGGGCCTTCGAGACCATCGCGGTATCCGGCGGCGCGCCCGTGTTTCTGGACGACCATCTGACGCGTTTGGGTGAGACGTTGCGATACCTCGGCATCGAGGCGCGTCGCGCCGATCTGGAGACGATGGTGCTCCGCGCATGCGCCGGACTCGGCGCATCGGACGATTCGGCCCTCAAGCTCACGGTCACCGAGCGCAACCGCGTCGTCTCGTTGAGACGCAACCCGTATGCCGCGCCGGGGGCGAAGCGCGTCTTCCGCTGCGACTTCGCCGATGTGCGCAGGAACGAATCCTCCCCCCTCGCGCGCATGAAGACGCTGGCGTATGCCGAAAACATCATGGAGAAGCGTCGCGCCCGTGACCGCGCCGTCGACGAGCCGTTGTTCCTCAATACGCGGGGCGAGGTCGCCGAAGGGGCCGTCTCCAATATCTTCGCCGTCATCGGGGGAGACGTCGTGACGCCTCCCGTCTCCTGCGGTCTGCTGCCCGGGGTCATGCGCCATGCCGTGATCGGGTTCACGGGGGCCGTCGAACGCCCGATCATGCCCGACGAGCTGCTTCGGGCCGACGAGGTGTTCCTCACCAACTCCCTGATGGGTGCCATGCCCGTGGCCGGTATCGGCGGCGTGGAATTCGAACCGGGGAGCGTGTCGCGCGACGTGAACGACGCCTACGCCCGCATGGTGGCGCGGACGCGGGCCCGGGCGCAGACGAAGGCGCGGGACCGGTCACAGGAGAAGGAGTTCCGGTGAGCGCGCAGGTGTTCAAGCTCAGGACGTTCCGACCGCTTGCCGACATCGTGGAGTGCGTGCGCGGCGAGGAGCGCTTCGCGTTCCTGGACTCCTCGATGCCGGGGGCGCAGGGGCGCTACTCGATCCTGGGACTCTTCCCCTATCTTGTGATCGAACACGGGCGGGGCGGATGCCTCGTCGACGGCGTTGCCGTGGAGGGTGATTTCTTCGATGTCGTGAAGAAGCGGCTTGGACCCTGCGATGGCGCGCGCGATCCGCGTCTGCCCCTCACGGGAGGCGCGATCGGGTATCTGGGATACGATTTCGGCCGCGAATCGTGCGGCGTGCCGACCAGGCACGATCCCGTCGCGGCCACACCGGAGGCGAGCATGGTCTTCTACGACCTGCTACTCATCGAGGACGTCCGGTCGCGGTCGTTGTTCTGTTGCTGCCAGGGGCGGACGATGACGGCCGCCCACGCCCTGACATGGGCGCAGGACCTGGTGGATTCATGCCCGCCCGCCCCTCATCCCGCGCGCCGACGTTCGCTCGCCCCATGCTCCTCCGATTTCACGCGGGCCGGGTACGGCGACGCCCTGGCCCGTCTCGTCGACCATCTGCGCGCCGGCGACGCCTACGTCGTCAACATGGCGCAGCGCCTGCGCCTGGAGACGTCCGAGAGCCCCTATGCCATCTACCGTTATCTGCGCACCCACAACCCGGCCCCGTTTTCCGCCTATCTGCGCGCACCGGGTCTCGACGTGTGCTGTTCGAGCATGGAACGGTTCATGGAGATTCGCTCGGGGCATGTGGTGACGCGGCCCATCAAGGGGACCCGGCCGCGCGGCGGCACGCCGGACGAGGATCGGGCGAACCGCGAGGAACTCGCCCGCAGCGAGAAGGACCACAGCGAACTGCTGATGGTCGTGGACCTCGAACGCAACGACCTGTCGATCGTCTGCGAACCGGGTTCCGTCGGCACGGACCCCGACTTCGCCATCGAGACGTATCCTTCCGTATTCCATCTCGTCGCGACCGTCGAGGGGACGCTGCGCAAGGATCGTTGCGCCGTGGACGCGGTTCGCGCCGCGTTTCCCACCGGTTCGATCACCGGCGCCCCGAAGGTTCGCGCCATGCAGATCATCGACGAGCTCGAACGCGCGCCCCGGGGATTGTACACGGGCAGCATCGGGTATTTCTCCGATACGGGCGATTGCGATTTCAACGTCGTGATTCGCACCATCGTGAGGGAGGGAGGCGAGACGTCGCTCGGCGTGGGCGGAGGCATCACCGTGGAATCCGATTTCGACTTCGAGTACGACGAGACGATGCAGAAGGCCCGGGCGCTGCGTGAGGCCGCTTCCGTTGACAGGGGGAGCGTCGGCGAGTACAATCGTGGGCAAAACGAATAACTATCTTCAGGGCAGGGTGCGATTCCCTACCGGTGGTACAGCCCACGAGCCGCAAGGCATGATTTGGTGAGATTCCAAAGCCGACAGTACAGTCTGGATGAGAGAAGATGAAAGTACGTTTATGCTTCGTCGTACGCCCTGAAATGATGCCATATCATTTCAGGGCGTTTTCGTGTTCGCATGAACCTTCTTTTGTATGCCTTGGATAGCGTATGGGCGCAACATGCTTGGAGGCGTACATGGACGATGCGCAGTACATGGGACTCGCGATCGAGTTGGCGAAGCGAGGGGCCGGATACGTGAACCCCAATCCCATGGTCGGCGCGGTGATCGTCAAGGACGATCGGATCATCGGGCAGGGGTATCACGAGATGTTCGGCGGATTGCACGCCGAGAGGAACGCGTTGCGGCATTGCACGCAGTCGCCCGCCGGGGCGACGTTGTACGTCACGCTTGAGCCGTGCTGCCATTACGGCAAAACGCCGCCATGCACGGAGGCGATCGTGGAAAGCGGCATCGCAAGGGTCGTCGTCGGAACCTTGGACTGCAATCCCGTGGTGTCCGGCAAGGGCGTGCGCATGCTCGAGGACCACGGCATACGGGTCGATGTGGGGGTGCTGGCCGACGAGTGCCGGCATCTGATACGGGTGTTCAGCAAATACATCACCACGCATACGCCGTATGTCATCATGAAATACGCCATGACGATGGACGGGAAGATAGCGACCCATACCAATCAATCACGGTGGATCAGCGGCGAGGAGTCGAGGCGTCGGGTCCATCAGCTCCGTCGATCCGTCGCGGCGGTCATGGTGGGGGTGAACACGGTGATCGAGGACGACCCGTTGCTGACATGCCGCATGGCACACGGAAGGAACCCGGTTCGCGTCGTCTGCGATACGCGATTGAGGACGCCCCTCACCTCGCGGATCGTGCAGACGGCGAATGACGTCAGGACCTATATCGCCACCGCCTGCGATGACGAACGCAAGGTGGAGGACTACCGGCGGCACGGCTGCGAAATACTCGCCGTCGGAAGGAAGGGCGACCACGTCGATCTGGCGGACGTGGTGCGGCGCCTGGGGGATATGCGGATGGACAGCGTGCTGCTGGAAGGCGGGAGCGCGATGAATTGGAGCGCCCTCGAACAGCGGATCGTCGATGAGGCGCACGTGTACATCGCGCCGAAGATATTCGGCGGCACCGCGAAAAGCCCGGTGGGCGGCCAAGGGGTCGCCCTGCCTTCCGACGCCGTCATGCTCCGGCCCCGCGCCTGCTCCCGGGTGGGAGAGGATTATCTGGTGGAAAGCGAGGTGGTGTATTCATGTTCACGGGAATAGTGGAGGAAGTCGGAACGGTGGCGGACATACGGAGGAGCGCCGCCAACTGCACGCTGTCGGTCGACGCCACGAACGTGATGGAAGACCTCCATATCGGCGACAGCATGGCGGTGAACGGCATCTGCCTGACGGTCGTCGATTTCGACCGGCGACGCTTCACCGTCGACGTGATGAATGAGACGTGGCGCAGAACCTCGCTTGGCGTATTGCGCCGCGGGAACGGCGTCAACCTGGAACGGGCCCTGCCGGTGAACGGAAGGTTCGGCGGCCATATCGTCACCGGGCACATCGACGGCACGGGCAGCATATCCTCCGTGCGGCGCGAAGGCAATGCCGTGTGGTACCGGATCGCGGCGCGGAACGAGATACTCGAAGGCATCGTCGAGAAAGGCTCAATCGCCGTCGACGGCATCAGCCTGACGGTCGCGGAGGTCACGGAAAGGGACTTCTCGGTATCGATCATCCCGCACACCTTGGCGCAGACGGTGCTGGGCGAGAAACGGGTCGGCGGCGTGGTCAATCTCGAAAACGACGTATTGGGAAAATACGTGCGGAACATGATGACGACCCGGACGGGACTGACGCAGGATCTGCTGTCCCGGTGCGGGTTCTGAGAAAGGATGTATGAATCATGAACCATCAGTCGGTGCAAGCGGCGTTGCAGGCGCTGCGGGAAGGGAAACTCGTTCTGGTCATCGATGACGAGGACCGGGAGAACGAGGGGGATCTCATCTGTGCCGCGCAGTCGGCCACCACATGGAACGTCAATTTCATGGCAACCCACGCCAAGGGATTGATCTGCATGCCCATGAGCGAGCAACTGGCCCACAAGCTGATGCTTCCGCCCATGGTCGAGCACAACACCGATAACCATGAAACCGCTTTTACGGTGTCCATCGATTACCGTGGCACCACGACCGGCATCTCCGCCGAAGAGCGGGGATTGACGGCTCGCATGTGCGTCTGCGATGACGTGGAACCCCTCGATTTCCGCAGACCGGGGCACATGTTCCCCCTGGTGGCGAAGAAGGGCGGCGTCCTGGAACGGAACGGGCACACGGAGGCGACCGTCGACCTCATGCGGTTGGCGGGATTGCGCGAATGCGGCCTGTGCTGCGAGATCATGGACGACGATGGCCGGATGATGAGGACCCCCGACCTGACCCGGTTCGCCCAGGAGCATCAGATCCCGCTCCTGACCATCAAGGAACTGCAGGAATACAGGAAAGCGCACGATACGCTCGTCGAATGCGTCTCGACCGTGGCGATGCCCACGCGATACGGGGAATTCACGGCGCACTGCTATGTGAACAGGTTGAACGGCGAGCATCATGTCGCGCTGGTCATGGGGGATCTGGGCGATGGGACCGATGTGTTGTGCCGGGTGCACTCGGAATGCCTGACCGGTGACGTCTTCGGCTCGCTGCGTTGCGATTGCGGTCAGCAGTTGGACACGGCGATGAGGATGATCGCGGAGCATGGTTCGGGCGTGCTGCTGTACATGCGCCAGGAAGGGCGGGGCATCGGTCTGGTCAACAAGCTGAAGGCCTACCGTCTGCAGGACGAGGGCATGGACACGCTCGACGCCAATCTCGCGTTGGGATTCCCCGGTGACGCGAGGGAGTACTACATCGGAGCGCAGATTCTCAGGGATCTGGGGATACGATCCATGCTCCTGCTGACCAACAATCCCGACAAGGTGTATCAATTGGAAGACTATGGAATGGAGATCCGCGACAGAATACCAATCGAAATCGAAGCCAATGCTTACGACAGTTTCTATCTCAAAACCAAGAAAAACCGCATGGGACATATCCTGAACATGGAGGAGGAATAAATGCACACGTTCGAAGGCGATCTGGTAGCCGAAAACATCACGATAGGCATCGTTGTGGCGAGGTTCAACGAGTTCATCACCTCAAAACTGCTGGCGGGGGCGCTGGACACCCTGAAAAGGGAGAATGTCCGCGAACAGGACATAGCGGTGGCCTGGGTGCCGGGCGCCTTTGAGATACCCCTGATCGCGTCGAGGATGGCCAAGAGCAAGCGCTACGATGCGATCATCTGCCTGGGCGCGGTCATTCGGGGCAGCACCAGCCACTACGATTACGTGTGCAACGAGGTCTCGAAGGGAATCGCGCAGACCAGCCTCGACACCGGTGTGCCGGTGCTGTTCGGCGTGCTGACGACGGATTCCATCGAACAGGCGATCGAACGGGCCGGCACCAAAGCGGGGAACAAGGGTTCCGAGTGCGCGCAGGGCGCGATCGAAATGGTGAATCTGATCCGCTCCATGGACCTCTGACGGCGAACCACCCGGCTGCGGGCGGGGGTCTTCCAGACGTTCCCGCCCGCTTCGCGCCACACGGCCAAGGCCCGATCGATCGCCGCGCCCGCTACCGCAGGGTGAGCGTTGCGGCCAAAGCCAGATGGTCGGTGTCCGGCACTTCGAAGGACGTCACACCGGACGGCCTGAGCCCTTGGGTGAACAGAATATGGTCCAGTTCGATGCGCGGCCACTTGAGCCAGCGCGGGAACGTGAGGTTCGGGCCGGCGGCTTGAGTCAGACTTGCGTCCTTGAACCCGGACTTGAGCAACGCGCGGAAGCTCGGGTGGTCGGTGCTCGAGTTGAGATCGCCCATAACGACGACGATATTGCGATTGCTGACGGATTTTGCACGGGCGAGTTCTCGCAGACCCAGAATGCCGGCCGACCAATCCGCGCAGCCGCGCATCGGCGATTTCGGGTGAGCCGAACAAAGCGTCACTGTGCGATTACCGGAGGTTTTGAGGGTGATGGCGGGAACGTCGGCGGCAGGGATGGAGACCACGTTGGGCACCGCTGCGCTCGGCTCGTAGCGGGAATAGATCACGTTGAATCCGCCATTATCGGTCTCTTTGGCGTCTCCGAACTGATGGTAGGGGAGGAGTTCGTTGATGTCGGCTTCGGTAAGACGTGTGATGAGGTCGTCGGTGACTTCCTGCAAGGCCAATACGCTGATATTGCGTTCGCGAATATTGCGAATGATTTCAGCGGCGTCGGCGCGTCCGTATCGACAATTCATCGTCATAACCGAGAACTGGGACGAGAGTGTTTCACGCGTTGTTTCACGGTGCCCATCGGAGATTGTTTCGGGTCCTTCCTTCGGAGTGTTTGAGGTACCCGATGTATTGCTGTTATGGCTTTTTGACAGCGTCGGCGAAGTTGTTTCACGGGCTGTTTCACGGTGGGATTCTCTGCGTTTGCCGGCTGGGTCGATTGACGTACCCCAGTAGCTGATGCGCTGTGAGCTGGCAATCAGCGCGACCATAATAAGCAACGACATCGCAGTCCATTCATGTTGCCATGCGGCGACCGCGGCCAGAATCATCAAAGGAACCCACAACAGCGGAGTCAGGGCAATCATGTACGGAAGCGGCATGCGGGCCTCGAGACCGGCGGGCAGCGCGCTTAAGGCCGTCCATAACAGTGCGATGATTGCCACCGCGCCGAGGATTGTCGTCATGGAAGTTCCTTTCGAAATACAAATTGAACCGAGATATAACTTGGCTCCCCTCTGCGAGGGGAGCCAAGTTGTGAGATCAGCGACCGAACAGTCCGCCAAGGCCTCCGCCGAGGTTCGGCGGCAGTTCAGTGCCACCGTCGACGTTGCCCATCATCTGCTCAAGGCCGGCGGGCAGGGCCGGGTTCTGTGGCTTCTTGGCGAAGGCGGAACCGCCGGTCGAACCGGAGGACTTGCCGGCCAGCTTGTCGCGCAATGCCTTTTCCTCGGCCTCGCGCTTCATCGGATTGCCGGATTTGCCGCCCTTCTTCTTGTTCTTGCCCTTCTTCTTGCCGCCGCCCATAGCCGGGCCGCCGAAGCCGGGGATGCCGCCGCCCATGCCGCCACGATTGGACATGCGCTTCATCATCTTTGCGGCCTGCTCGAAACGCTGCAGCAAAGCGTTCACCTGAGAAACCGTCACGCCGGAACCATAGGCGATACGGGCGCGGCGGGAACCATTGATGATCGACGGATCGCGGCGCTCGGCCGGGGTCATCGAGCGAATAATCGCCTCGGTGCGGTCGATCTCCCGTTCGTCGAACTGCTCGAGTTCCTTGCGGTGCTGGGCCATGCCCGGAATCATGCCGAGCAGCGACTTCATCGAGCCCAGCTTGCGCACCTGCTGCAGCTGATCGAGGAAGTCGTCCAGGCCGAAGGAACCTTCGGAGATTTTCTCGGCGGCCTTGCGGGCCTCCTCCTCGTCGAACTGCTTCTGCGCCTGCTCGATGAGCGTCATGATGTCGCCCATGTCGAGGATGCGCGAGGCCATGCGGTCCGGGTGGAAGACCTCGAAGTCCTTCAACCCCTCACCGTTGGAGGCGAACAGGATCGGCTTGCCGGTCACGGACGCCACGGACAGCGCGGCACCACCGCGGGCGTCGCCATCGAGCTTGGAGAGCACCACGCCGGTGAAGTCCACGCCCTCGTCAAAGGCCTTGGCGGTCTTGACGGCGTCCTGGCCGATCATCGCGTCGATGACGAACAGGATTTCGTTGGGGTGCACGGCATCGCGAATGTCGCGGGCCTGCTTCATCAGCTCCTCGTCCACGCCCAGACGACCGGCGGTATCGATGATTACCGTGTCGTAGAGCTTCTGCTTGGCGAGTTCGATGGAATCGCGGGCCACCTTCACCGGGTCGCCGGAGGTCTGGCCCGGAGCGGCGACGGCCTCGCCGCCATCGGATTGGACGCCCTTTTCGGGAGCATAGACGGGCACGCCGGCGCGTTCGCCGACCACCTGCAGCTGCGTCACCGCGTTCGGACGCTGCAAATCGGCCGCCACCAGCAGCGGCGTGTGGCCGGAATCCTTGAGCCAGTAGCCGAGCTTGCCGGCCAGCGTGGTCTTACCGGCACCCTGAAGGCCGGCGAGCATGATGATCGTCGGCGGGTTCTTCGCGAAGTTCAGCGGACGATCGACGCCTTGGCCGAGCACGTCGGTGAGCTCCTCGTTGACGATCTTCACCACCTGTTGGGCGGGGTTGAGTGCGTCGGACACCTCGGTTCCCAGTGCGCGCTCACGCACCTTGCCGGTGAAGGAACGCACCACGTCGAGCGCCACGTCGGCGTCGAGCAGCGCGCGGCGGATTTCACGGATCGTACCGTCGATATCCGCCTCGGAAAGCTTGCCCTTGCTCTTGAGATGCTTGAACGCATTCGAGAGTCTGTCTGTCAAAGATGAAAAAGCTGCCATAATGGGCAACAGTCTAGCCGCCACGCGGGAAATTGCGGTGTTGGGGACGACGCTTTCCGGGGAATGTGTCGCGTAGTAGTCAGGGATGTTGGGCATTCAGACGGCAAATGCCGTGCCGTCCGCTCGTGGCGAAGCCAATCGAGTGCTTCCGATACCATGGAAACCGTAAAGAATCCTGTGTTTTTTGGAATGCTTACGCTGTTTTGAAAATCGCTGGACACCGCTTATACGCAGACTGCCGTGCGCTCCGAACCATGACGTTCGGGCCAACGCAGACATGCCGTGCAATAAGGAAGGCCCACTGATGCCCACTCAAAAACTACTCGAACGCAAAGCCCTGATCGTTGGCATCGTCATCAACGTGCTGCAGGTCTTAGCCGGCGTGGCCGTGTTCTTCATGACCGGCCTCAAGGCCATGTTCCTCGACTTCTCCTTCACCGCGATTTCCGTCCTGTCCGGAATGGTGGCGGTGTATCTCTCGTCGCGCACGGTGCGAACCACCGAGCGCTTCCCCAATGGCATGTTCGCACTGGAACCCATCTACGCGATCTGCAAGGCCATTTTCACCATGTCGTTGTTGGTGTATTCGCTGATTGACGTGTGCCGAGTAGCGTACGACTACTTCGTGTTCGGGTCCGGCGAACGCATTGAAACCGGCCCGGTGGTCATCTACGAGATCCTGACCGTAATCGTGTGCTTCAGCCTATACACGTATTACCGGCGTTCCAACCGCTCCATCGGCGATTCCAGCACCATGCTCACCGCCGAGTGCAAGAGCACGTTGGTCGACGGATCGATGTCGTTCGGCATCGGCGTGGTTGCCATCTTCCTGATGCTGCTACCGGCCGACGGTCCGCTTGACTTCCTGCACTACACCGGCGATTTCTTCATCACCGTGGCTTTGGTGGCATCGACCATCAAGGAGCCGTTCAGCGTGCTCAAAGAGGCGTTCGTGGAATTGGTCGGCGGCGTGCATGACGACGATGAAACCAACGCCTACGTGGAGGCCGAGGCACAGCGCCATCTGCCTGCCAACACCGACTACGAGCAGACGCTGATCTTCAAGACCGGTATGAACTACACCGTTGACGTGTATCTGAGCGGCATCGGCGAAACCATTGATGTAGCCGACCTCATCGAATGCAAGCGCTCGCTGGAGAAGGAGCTCATCAAGCGCCTGCACATCGTGGACGTGGACTTCGTGTTTGACTGATTGATGGGTTTGAAGCAGCTACTTCAGGCTCCAAGTGGAACCCTGCGGGCCGTCTTCGATGGCGATGCCGGCCTCGGTTAGGGCGTCGCGAATCTGGTCGGCCTTGGCGAAGTCCTTGGCCTTGCGGGCCTCGGCGCGGGCATTGAGCTGCTCGGCAATCAGTGCCTCCAGCGCCGCATGTTCGGGCGACTCGTCCGTGCCATCAGCGGCACCGCCGGCAACGCCGGCGGACACCCACGGTTCGGCCAGCGGGTCGAGACCCAAGGTGTCGAGCATGGCACGCACGGCGAGCAGCGACTCACGTACCTCGGCCTTGGCGGTTTCGGAATCGGCGCGGTCAGCCAGCTGTGAAAGCAACGTGTTGCCGGAACGGATGGCAGTGAAGATTGCGGCGGTGGCTCCGGACACGTTGACATCGTCATTCATGGCAGCCACGAAATCAGCGGGCAGGTCGTCGGCGGGCACTGCGGTGATTTCATCGCGGTTCGGCTTGAGATCGCCCAACGCAACGCCGGCTCGTTCGATGAAGTTCGAGACGCGGTCGTATGCGGCCTGCGCCTCGACCAGCGCCTGATCGGACCATTCGAGCATCGACCGGTACTGCACGGAGCCCAAAGCGTAACGCACCACCCAAGCGGAATGCTCGGCCAGCACGCTCGGCACGGACAGGCCGGTGCCCAGCGACTTCGACATCTTCTCGCCCTTGGCGGTCACCCATGCCGAATGCATCCAGCGCGCAGCAGAGGGGTAGCCGGCCGCGCAGGTCTGCGCCATCTCGTTTTCGTGGTGGGGGAAGCGCAGGTCCAGACCGCCGCCGTGAATGTCGAAGCCATCGCCCAGGTAACGGTGGGACATGGCGGAGCATTCGATGTGCCAGCCAGGGCGACCCACGCCGAACGGCGTCGACCAACGGGCGCCCTCGGGGTCGGTGCTCTTGGGCGCCTTCCACAGGGCGAAATCACGCGGGTCGTGCTTGTCGGGGGAGGCGTCGGCCGGGTCGACCGGATTGTACTTGTCGGCACCGGTGGCGTCCACGGACGGGCCCATGCGGTCGGCCACGGCAGCGGCCTCATCGACTTCGGAAGTCTGCTTCTGGTGGGTGAGTTCGCCGTAATGCGGCCAGGATGCCACATCGAAGTACACGTTGCCGGTGGGCTTGCCGTCCGCATCCGTGACCACATAGCCGTGGCCGTTGTCGAGAATGCGCTGAATCAGGTCGATCATGTCCGACATGTGGCCGGTGGCGTGAGGTTCCACGGTGGGCGGCAGTACGCCGAGCATGTTGTACGCCTCGGTGAATTCGCGCTCGTAGTAATAGGCGCGGGCCCACCAACGCTGGCCGGCGGCCGCGGCCTTATCGAGAATCTTGTCGTCGATATCGGTCACATTACGCACAAAAGTGACTTTGTAACCGAGCTTCAAAAACCAGCGGCGCACGATGTCGAACGCCACGGCGGCACGGATATGGCCGATATGCGGTGACGACTGCACGGTGGCGCCACACACATAAATGCCGACTTCGCCCGGCTTTAGCGGCACGAAATGGCTGACCTGGTGCGAGGCGGTGTCATACAGATTCAGACCTTCTGCGGCCTTGGCGACATGCACCGGCGTCAGGCTTGAAGGCATGACGGAAATGTTGAAATCCTGCGGTTCTTGGCTGTTTCCCATAACACTCAAGCGTAGGGTCCGAACCAGACATGCTGAATCGTTACTCGAAGAGCTTGATGAACGCTTCACAGGCGGGGCCCGAACGAGGTGACAGACGGATGAGAAGCGGGACAACAGTCTCGCGAGAACACGTCTTTGACCGCTGCGGAAACTGCGAGATTCATGGATTTGCCCTGCCTGTTACGCAAACGGGGAACGCTCGTGCCACAATAGAAGTCATGGCCACACCACAAGTGCTCATTTTGCAACATGTCCCATGGGAACGTCCGGGACGCATATTGTCGAACCTCGAAGACATCGGTCTTGAGACGGTGACGATGAATATCGTCGACAAAAAGAAACCGGACTTGCCTGATTTCGGCGAACTGGCTGGCGTGGTAATCATGGGTGGGCCTATGGGCGCGCTTGATTACGACAAGTATCCGGGGCTGAAGGCGGAAGCCAAGTTGGCGCGTGCCGCCGTGGCTTCAGGCAAGCCGATTCTCGGTGTATGCCTGGGGCATCAGATTATCGCCACTGCGCTTGGTGCGCAGCTGCGCAAGGGCGATGCGCCGGAGATTGGGTTCGCGCCGATCAAGCGTGTGGACAAGCATGACTTCTTCTCCATGTGGGATAAGCAGCTGACGGTGCTGCACTGGCATAACGACGTGGTGGGCTTGCCCGAGGGAGGCCAGCTGCTGGCGCGTTCGTCTTCCACCAAGGTGCAGGCGTTCCGACTGGGATCCGCGCTGGGCATGCAGTTCCATCTTGAGGTGTGCGGCTCGCTGCTGGACGAATGGCTGGATGAGCCGAGCATGGTCAAGGATCTCAAGGCCGCGGGTGGGTCCAAGTCCCGATTGCGCGAGCAGTTCGCCCAATACGATCAGCTACTGCATCCGCTCGCCGAGCAAGTGTTCTCCGGTTTTGCGGCCCGCTGCAACTCCTACGCTCAGACGCTGAACAAATAACGTTTGTGGGCCGCCGCTGGGCAAGCGTGGCGCTACATTGGTGAGTCATGCCGACTTATGACATTGGACTGGAACACGTTTCGCTCGCCTTCGCCACCAAAACCATCTTCACTGATGTGACGCAGGGTGTTTTCGAGGGCGACCGCATCGGCATCGTCGGCAAGAACGGCGACGGCAAATCCACGTTGCTGCACCTGTTCCGCGGCACCCAGGAGCCGGATTCCGGCCGCGTGACGAAGCGCGGTGGACTCACGTTCGGCATGCTTGACCAGCGCGATCCGCTCGACGACAACGCCACCATTCGCGAAGCCGCACTTGAGGGGCGCGCCGACTACGAATGGGCGTCCGACAACACCTCCCGTGAAGTCGTCGAGGCATTGCTCGGCGGCATGAGTCTGGATGCCAAGGTCGGCTCCTTGTCCGGCGGCCAGCGTCGCCGCGCCGATTTGGCCCGACTTCTGCTCAAGGATTGGGATATTCTCGCGCTTGACGAGCCCACCAACCATCTCGACGTGGTCACTATCCACTGGCTTGCCGAGCATCTGAAGAACCGCTGGTCCAAAGGCCAGGGCGCTCTGTTGCTCGTGACCCACGATCGCTGGTTCTTGGACGAGGTCTGCGAATCGATGTGGGAAGTCCACGATGGCGTGATCGAGCCGTTCGAGGGCGGCTATTCCGCATATATGCTGCAGCGCGTCGAACGCGACCGCCAGGCTGATGTGCGTGAAACGAAGCGCCGCAATCTGGCCCGCAAGGAGCTCGCATGGCTTTCGCGCGGTGCCCGTGCCCGTTCCACCAAGCAGAAATTCCATGTCAAGGCCGCGCGCGAGCTTATTGCCGACGTGCCGCCGATGCGTAACACACTTGAACTGAAGCAAATGGCCACCTCCCGTCTCGGCAAACAGGTGGTTGATTTGGTCGACGTGACGCAGATTTTCGAAAAACCGCAGGGCATGGCCGATATCGACCCGGATGTGGCGGCGCTCTCCGCGTCCGCTTCCCGCGTGGATGTGGTCAACGCCATGTACGCCGAGCCGCAGCTGCACGGTTCCGTTGAGGTGGCGGTCACCGACCTGACTGACCCGCGCCTGGTGGACGCCGGCGTGCCGGAAGCCGTCGAGGCCGCTGAGGAAGCGCGTAAGAAGGCCGAGGCTGAGAGCGGCAATCCGCAGCTTGCTGACGATCGCGAGGTTCGTCGCATGAACACGGGTGGTGAAACCATCGGCGGTGACACTGCTGCAACGGATTCGGATGATGGCACTGCTGCAGCCGGTGTCACCTCGGCTGCACGCAAGGTGACGGTTTCCGGCCGCGAGATTTTGGATGATGTGACTTGGCTGATTGGCCCGGGCGACCGTTTCGGCATCGTCGGCGCGAACGGTGCCGGCAAGTCCACATTGCTGAAGTTGATTGACGGTTCGATTACTCCGACCGTGGGCCATGTGAACATCGGCAAAACCGTGAAGTTCGCCGTACTCTCGCAGCGTCTTGATGAGCTGGAGAAACTGGGCCGGTACAAGATCAAGGAAGTGCTTTCCCGCTATAAGCCGAGCTACATTGTGGATGGCAAGGAAGTAACGCCGGGACAGTTGATGGAGCGTCTCGGCTTTGAATCCGCCCAGTTGATGACGCCGATCCGCGACCTCTCCGGCGGACAGAAGCGCCGCATGCAGTTGCTGCTCATCCTGCTCGACGAGCCGAACGTACTCATCATGGACGAGCCCGGCAACGATCTGGACACTGATATGCTCGCCGTCATGGAGGATTTGCTCGATACTTGGCCGGGTACGTTGATCGTCGTATCCCACGACCGGTACCTGCTGGAGCGCGTCACCGATCAGCAGTTCGCGCTGATTGGCGGCAAGGTACGCCATCTGCCCGGTGGTGTGCAGGATTACCTCGATATGGTTGAGGCTATTAAAAACGGCAAGGGATTGCCGGCTGACACGCCTGGCTTCGCGGGCACCGGTAGCAGCTCGGCGAAGTCTGGTAGGGGTAAGGCGGCCGCCGTCAATGTTGCTGCATCTCTCCCTCAGTCCACTTCGCGGACAGCTCCCTCGTCAGAGGGAGCCAATAACGGTGAGGACTCCACCTCGAAGCTCACCGGCAAGGCCTTCCACGAGGCATCCAAGCGCGTGAATGCCATCGAGCGCAAGCTTGCCAAACTGGAAGAGCGGAAGACCGAACTTGAGGCACAGATGGCCGCCCATGACCCGAGCGACTACGAGGGTCTCAACAAGCTCAATGAACAACTCACCGCCGTCAATACTGAAAGCGATAATCTCGAAGCCGAATGGCTCGAACTCTCCGAACAATTGGAGTAGCGGGAGAAACCGTAACGTTCACAAGGCCTCGGTGGTTTGCCGGGGCCTACCGCTATGCAAACTCCCACGGATTAATCAATTCCACGTCGGTACCTTCGAAGTCCTTGATATTGCGCGTGGCTATGGCCGCATCCCAGGAACAGGCAATTGCCGCAATCATGGCGTCTTGAATACTGGTAGGTGTGCCCCTGCGTTCGCGTTCGACAAGGATATGGGCATAATCCGCAGCTGCCTGGGTGTCAAATGCGAACGTCCTGTCCTCTAATGTCATAAGCGCCAGCTTGACGGTCGTATCTGTGTACTTTCGTCGTTTGCCTTCAGGCATGCGACATATTCCGACCAACAACTCGGCGACGGTGATGGCGGTGGTTGCCAGATTGCTTGTATCTTGGTTCCTCAGCCAATTGGCAACGTGTTCGTCTGGCTGTTTCTTGATGATTTCGCTGATGACGTTGGTGTCCAGAATAATCATGGCCGATTCCTATTCAAAAGATACTGGCGGTCGGGAATCGGCGGAATTTCGCTCGGATAGTGGGAGTTCCCCCTTGTCGAGTCCCTCAAAATCCATGTTCTTCATGAATTCGCGGATCTCGTCGTAGAAATTGGTCTTTCGTGTGATTTCATGCGCCACCGTGCCGGCCAGCCATTCTTCAAGAATGGATCGCACCTGAGATTCCATGGAGCGGTTGTTTTTCTCAGCCACTTCTTTGAGCTGTTGAATCTGCTCATCGGGTATTTTTCGGATGGTCAATGTTGCCATGATGCACCTCCTTGTTGCTGTCATAATGCTAGCATAAGGTGCTGTCATTTTGCTTGCAGCACGGGTGATGAGGTATGCACGCATGAAAAAGGCGGATGTGCATCATGCACATCCGCCCTTTGAGCTTGGACTGGGTCTCCCCGCAGTCGCCGAATCAGCGCCCGGTAACCTCGGAACCGACGACCTTTTCGCTCAGGGCGCGCGGGCCGCGGGTCACGGCTACGGCACCGGAGCGCACCAGCTCAATCACACCGTAATGCTCCAAAAGCCCCAGCAGCGCATCGATCTTACCTTCGGCACCGGTGGCCTCAATGGTTAGGGACTCGGGGTGTACGTCCACCACACGCACGCGGAAGAGGCGCACGATCTCCAGCACGTCGGAACGGTTGGATTCGTCGGCGGCCACCTTGATGAGCACCAGTTCGCGTTCCACGGTGGAGTTCGGGTCGAGCTCCACGATCTTCAGCACGTGCAGCAGCTTGTTGAGCTGCTTGATGATCTGCTCCAGTGGCACGGCCTCCACGTCGGCGGTCACCGTGACGCGTGAGATGTCCGGACGCTCGGTGGGGGAGACGGACAGTGAGTTGATGTTGAACGCACGACGGGCGAACAGGCCGGCGATACGCGCCAGCACGCCCGGGCGGTTCTCCACCAGCACGGACAGCGTATGACGCTGGGAACCAGGCTGGGATGCAGGATAGTTAGCCATGAGTGTTCTCCTCTCCTCAGTGCTCGCTCGCAGTGGCAGCGGCGGTCTCGTGCTCGAACACGCCGGTCACATGCTCGTCCGGACCGGTTCCCGGAGCCGGGGTGCCGCCAGCCAGCGGCTTGACGCCGGGCTTATACGTCACTTCATCGTTGGAGGTGCCGGCGGCTACCATCGGCCACACCATCGCATCCTTCCACACGCGGAAGTCGATCAGCACCGGGCGGTCGTTGATCTGGTTCGCCTTTTCGATGGCGGCAATCGCCTCTTCCTCGGTGAACGCGCGGATACCCACGCAGCCGTATGCCTCAGCCAACTTGATGAAATCAGGCACTTCGAGCGGCGCATCGCCGTCGGTCAGTGCCGTCTCGCCGTCGACGCCATGCGCTTCACCATCGAGCAGGTTGGTCTGCGAGTAGTGGTGCTCGTAGAACAGCGTCTGCCACTGACGGACCATGCCGTACACGGAGTTGTTCAGAATCGCGATCTTCACCGGAGCGTGGTCCAGGAACGCGGCGGCCAGCTCCTCAGAGGTCATCTGGAAGGAACCGTCACCATCGATCAGCCACACCGGCTTCTTGCCCTCGAACTCGCGGGTCGAGCCCACGGATGCGCCGATGGCGGCTGGCAGACCGTAGCCCATCGTGCCGAGGCCTCCGGAGGAGATCCAAGCGTGCTGGTTCTCGAAATCGATGAACTGCGAAGCCCACATCTGGTGCTGTCCCACACCGGTCACCCAGATGGTGGACGGATCGGCCATCTCAGAGAGCTTTTTGATGACCCACTGCGGGGCCAGCGAGCCGTCGGTCGGCTCATCCCACGTCATCGGGTATTCCTCGCGCCAGCCGTCGATCGCCTTCCACCAGGGGGCCAGATTCGGCTTGCCCTGAATGGCCTGCGTGTGCTGAATCTCGGGAATCAAGTCATCGAGCACGGTAGCCACATCGCCCACGATCGGCACGTCGGGCTGACGGTTTTTGCCGATTTCAGCCGGGTCGATGTCAATGTGAATCACGCGGGCGGTCGGTGCGAAGGCGTCGAGCTTGCCGGTCACGCGGTCGTCGAAACGTGCACCGATGGCCACAAGCAGGTCAGCGCGCTGCACGGCGCCGGTTGCGGCAATCGTACCGTGCATGCCCAGCATGCCGAGGTTCTTCGGGTCGGAGTCGGGAATGATGCCGCGTGCGGGCAGGGTCGTGACCACGGGCGCGCCGGTGACGTCGGCCAGAGCCTTGATCTGTGCGCCGGCGTTGGAGCGGGCGGCGCCGCCGCCCACATACAGCACCGGGCGGTACGACTGAGAGAACAGCTTCGCCGCGTCGGACAGCACATGGCCGTGCGCCTTGGTGGTGGGGTTGTAGCCGGGCAGAATCATGCGCTGCGGCCATGAGTAGTACATGTCGCCGGTCTGTGCGGTCTTGGTCAGATCCACGACCACCGGGCCGGGGCGGCCGGTGTTGGCGATGTAGTACGCCTCGGAAAGCACGCGAGGAATGTCCTGCGCGCGGGTCACGAGGAAGGAGTGCTTGGACACCGGGTAGGTGATGCCCACGATATCCGCCTCCTGGAAGGCATCAGTGCCGATGGCCTGCACGCCCACCTGACCGGTAATCACGACCATGGGCACGGAGTCCATGTTCGCGTCCGCGATGGCCGTGACCACGTTCGTGGCACCCGGGCCGGAAGTCACGATGCACACGCCCACCTTGCCAGTGGCCAGTGCGTAGCCTTCGGCGGCGTGGCCGGCGGCCTGCTCGTGGCGCATAAGCACGAAGCGGAACTTCGTGTTGTCTTTGATCTCGTGGTAGACGGGCAGAATCGCGCCGCCAGGAATGCCGAAGACGTCCTCGACGCCGAGATCCTCCAGCGAACGCACCAGCGCCTGGGCTCCGGTCATCTTCTCTCCATCGACGATGGTCTGCTGGTCGGGTGCCGCGTTGATTTTCGGCACACCGCTGAATGCCTGCAAAGGCGTGGGTAAAGCCATGATTCCTCTCACCTCATAGGTTTTGTCGCGAACCTGACCGACCTTGGGATGGGGCCGGGTGTCCGCGTGTCTGATTCCAGTCGCTTCCCCGAGACTTGTGGCCCCGACACGACTCGTCGCTCATGTTGGTATCAGTCTATTCGCAAATCCGACAGCGGGCTTACTTAGTCCGCGTCTTGAGCGAGTCCAGTGACTTCCAGCCCGCTTCGGCGGCCGCCAGCTGCGCCTTACGCTTGCTGGAGCCCTTACCGATGCCGATGATGTCGCCGTTCTCGCCCAACGAGACGCGCGCGGTGAAGATCTGCGCGTATTCCGGGCCGGAGACCTCCATATGGTAGACAGGCTCCTCCTTGCCGAGGCCGTGCGCCTTGACGGTCAGCGAGGTCTTCCAGTCGAGTGCCGGGCCCTCGGTGGCCACTTCGGCGAGCGTGTCGTCAATAAGCCGGTGAATCACCTTGCGTGCCTCGTCGATGCCGTGTTCCAGGAAAGTCGCGCCGATGAGCGATTCCACGATGTCGCACAGAATGGAGTTCTTCTCCGCGCCGCCCTGCTCGGCTTCCCCGTGACCCAGCAGAATGTAGGGGCCCACCTTGAGCTTGGTTTTGGCGATGGCACTCAGCGCGTCTTCGGAGACGGCCTTGGCGCGCATCTTGGCCAGTTGCCCCTCGGTCATATCCGGGTGAATAGTAAACAGCGTTTCAGTGGAGACCAGTTCGAGCACCGCGTCTCCCAGGAATTCGAGGCGTTCGTAATTGGCCACGCCGGGGTGCTCATGCGAGAAGGAGCGGTGGGTGAGTGCCTGCACGAGCAGATCCGGGCTAAGAGTGGTGCCCAACGCTTCAAGAAGCTCGTTGGCCGGCGTCGGCTGCTGTGGGGTTTCATTACTCATGATTGTTGTATGGTCCTTCACGCGATGGTGTTGTGTTGTGTTGTGTGCGATGCGATGGTGTACGTAATGGTGCACTTATGCGAAGACCCCGCCACCCGTCGATGGCAGGGCCTTCATTCAAGCCGTTATCGCAGGACTCACTTGGTGTGAGCCGGCTGGATGGCGGAGCGGTAGGTGCGGCCGCGGTAGTTACCGCAGCTCGGGCAAGCCATGTGCGGCAGGGCCGGAGCGCCACAGTTCGGGCAGTTCACGGTCGCAGCAGCGGTGGCCTTCCAGTTCGCGCGACGCGAGTGCGTGTTGGCGCGCGAGGTCTTGTACTTAGGCAGTGCCATTTGAGTATCCTCTATTTCGTTCGAACAATTGAGCTTAAGCGTCCGTTATCTTAACGCACGGCTCGTACAAACTCCGTTCAGGCGCGCGTCACTCGGCCTGCTCGCCGTTCTGCTCGGCCTCGAGCTGGGCTTTGAGCCCCGCCAATCCGGCGAAACGGATATCCGTCACATCGTGATGATGATCGGGATCCTCGTTCAGATCGGCACCGCACTGCGAGCACAGACCCTTGCAATCCGGTCGGCACAGTGGCTGCAACGGCAGCGATTCGACCAGCGTGTCGCGGATCATCGCCTCGATGTCCGCGAATGCGCCGTTCTCCAGCAGCGGATACGTGTCTTCCGACTCGTCCTCGCCGGCGATGATGTCGATCTCGTCGTCCTTCTTGTTCTTGCCGCCCTTGCCGTCGGCCTTGTCCTGACCCGACTCATACGGGAAGAACACCGTCACATCAACCGGCCAGTCCTCGTCAATCGGCTTCAGGCAGCGCGTGCACTCGCTGACGAATGGCGCGACCAGGCGGCCGGTGAAGATCAGGCCGTCCACAATCGAATCGAACTGCCCGCTCACGTGTACGGGCTCGCCTTCCTTGATGCCGACAATGCTGTCGCCAATGCCGGAAGGGGCTGGGAAATCGGCGTCAATCGGCTTGGATTGACCGGCGCGCGAAGCAATCTGCGCTACCGGAATGGCCCACGGGGAATCTTCAACTCGTGCCATGGTATGTTCTTGGTGCCTTTCGTATGTTGGCTGGAGTTATTCGTTACTGGCGTTATTCGCGTTACTGATGTTGCCGGCGTTGCTGGTGTTACTGGGCTTCGGGATAGTCGTTCAGCGTCAGGTGCGGCATCCGTTCTCCGGCCGCGCGCTGGCGCTCTTCCAGCACGTTAAGACCGGCCTGCACATCCTGACTGAGTTTGCCGAGCTGCTGGGACAGCCCTTCCATCACCGTAGTGCAGTACTGGTCCGCGCCTTGGGTCAGATGGTCGGCTCTGGTCTGTGCCTGGTCAAGAATCGCGCGCGCTTTCTGCCGTGCAAGCTCGGTGACGTTCTCCTGGCCGGCCAGGAACTGTGCCTGTTCGTTGGCGTCCTTGATCATGTCGGCTGCGCGGCTTTGTGCGGAGGCGACGATGGCGTTGGACTGGGTCTGTGCCGATTCCAGACGGCGCTCGGCCTCGCGCATGAGGGCGGAGGCGCGTTCCAACTGCACCGGCAGCATTTTCTTCAACTCGGAAAGCTGGTCGGTGAATTCGTCTCGGTCAACCTTCACCATGCCGGGGGCGAATATGCTGGACTTCGCTTCGCCCAGTGCCACCTCGAGCTGGTCGATGATGTCATACACCGTGGTGAATTCTTCGCGGCTCTTGACCGTGGCCGGGTCGTCGTCCGTGGTTTCTCGCAGGTCGGGCATTTCGTTCATGAACGAGGGGCGAGTGCCGGCGGCCTGAGCGGTCTGAGCTTGTGCCCGGGTCTGCTGAGCTGCTTGGGCCTGCGCTTTGGCCTGCATCTGTGCCGGAGTAGGGGTAGGCGCGGCGGGCGGCGATCCGGCGAGAACATCGGCCTCTTCGGTGGATGCCGGCGCGGCTTGCGTAGACGCGGGCGGTTCCGGGGCGGACGGCTCCGGAGTGGACGATGCGGTGTCCGCATTCGGTTTGGTCAGATCGACGTATCCAGTGGGGTGGTCATCGCTCATAGTCATTAGTGCATCAGTCCTTCCGCTGACGTTCCTCGGCCAGGGCATCGGCCAGCATCGGCACGACGCAATCGGGCACCATGCCGGTCACGTCGCCCCCATGGCGGGCCACGTCCTTGACGATGGAACTGGAGATGTGTTCAAGAATCGGATCGGCCGGCAAAAACAGGGTTTCGATGCCGGCGAGCTTGCGATTGACCAGCGCCATGCCGAGCTCGGCTTCATAGTCGCCGTTCTGGCGCAGACCCTTGACGATAACGGTGGCGCCGACCTTCTTGCAGTAGTCGGTGATCAGGCCGTCGGTGGAAGAAACGGTGACGTTCTTGCAACCGGCTTTGTCAAGGGCACGGCGAATCACGTCGACTCTGGTGGCTTCGGAAAACATCGGTGTTTTCGCGGCGTTGACGGCCACCACCACATGCACCTCGTCGAAAAACCGCGCCGAGCGCTCGATTACATCCAAGTGTCCGGCGGTAACGGGGTCATACGAGCCGGGGCATACTGCGATAGTCATGCCTTATAGCCTACCGCGAATGGTGTGCTTCGTGCTGCCGAGCGTGCATTGTTGTCGCGTCGGCGTATGAGGCAGTGTGTGCGGTGCCGTATGTGGCGTCGGTGCGGCGTTGTGTGCGGCATTGTTATGTGGCATTGTATGTGGCGGGGTGGCGTGATGCGCGACATGGGTGTGTGGAGGTGTGCGGATTACGCGCCAATGGGTTTCGCGGGTAACGACGGGAATCTATGATGGAGTGCAGTCGAATCGTTGAATACGAGGAAAGAAGTGCACCATGACTTTTGCCGAGATGTTCATTGATGATGCCGAACCGCTGCGCAACCCGGACCAAGGTGCCGGCACGTCGGTGCTGGAACGCCCGGAAACCAAGGAGTCTCCGGTTCGTGACGATGGCGGCGACGCGGATCGATTCGCACATTATGTTTCTAAGGACCGTATCGCCGAATCACGCGCGACCGGTCGTCCGGTGGTCGCCCTGTGCGGCAAGGTCTGGGTGCCCAAGCACGATCCGTCCAAGTACCCGGTTTGCCCCGATTGCAAGCGCATCTACGAAGAGATGACGCGCTAAAGGTGGTACTTGGCTCCCCTCAGCGAAGGGAGCCGAAATGGTCACCGAGCCGAAATCTCGTCGATCAGCTTGAGCTCTTCGACGGTGAAGCGGGTGTTCTTGAGGGCGTCGATGTTGTCGAGAATCTGCTGCGGCTTGGAGGCTCCGGTCAGCACGGAGATCACCTTACCATCGTGCAGCAGCCATGCCAGGCTCATCTCGGCCAGCGTCTGGCCGCGTTCGGCGGCCAGATTGTTCAGGTCCACGACCTGCTTGTGTAGTTTCTCGGTCAGAGCGGAATCGTTGAGGAATCGCGGATCGTGAGCCATGCGGCTGTCGGCCGGAATGCCGTTGAGATAGCGGTTGGTCAGCAGGCCCTGTGCCAGCGGGCAGAAGGTGATGAGGCCCTTGCCCAGCTTGAAGGCGGTCTCCTTCAGACCGTTCTCCTCGACGGTGCGGTCGAGGATGTTGTATTTGTTCTGGTTGATGATGAACGGCACGTGCAGGTCGGCGAGAATCGCGGCGGCCTTCTCCATCGTCGGACCATCGTAGTTGGACAGACCCACGTACAGGGCCTTGCCGGAGTTCACGGCCTGAGCCAGCGCGCCCATCGTCTCCTCAAGCGGGGTTTCCGGGTCCGGGTGGTGATGGTAGAAGATGTCCACATAATCCAGGCCCAGGCGTTCGAGCGACTGGTCGAGGCTGGCGAGCAGGTACTTGCGGCTGCCGAGGTCGCCATAGGGGCCGGCCCACATTTCGTAGCCGGCCTTGGTGGAGATGACGAGTTCGTCGCGGTGGTGCCTGAAGTACTTGGCGAGCAGCAGGCCGCAGTTCTTCTCGGCCTGGCCGGGTTCGGGGCCATAGTTGTTGGCCAGATCGAAGTGGGTGATGCCGTTGTCGAAGGCGGTGAAGACCAGGGACTTCATCTGGTCGAATGGCGTGATGTCGCCGAAGTTGTGCCAGAAGCCGAGTGAGACGGCCGGCAACTTGAGGCCGGAGGTGCCGGCACGGTTGTAGGTCATCGTGTCGTAACGGTGCGGGTTGGGAGCGTAGGTGGTGGTTGGCTCGAACATTGAGTCTCCTTACAATGTCATTTTTGTTCTTACGAATGCTGGTCTGCGATGGGCAAACCGACGCCGATCGAGTGGTATTCGTAAGTGTTCTTAGATACTAAGGTTCCAGTTCAAGTGAACTTGAATGCAAACGGCTGCGACGCTTCGGCGTGTCGCCGCAGTAAGGAGTCATGATGTCCTACACCATTCGTCAGGTGGCCACGCAGTTCCATATGCAGCCCTCTACGCCGGTGAAGACTGGCCGGATTGGCGCGAGTACAAAAACCGCGCCTATTCCATTGAATGTTGAGGCCATCGAGTGCTGAGCTGGATGCCGGCTGGGCACAAAGACCGATGCGCGTCGATCGTGGGCGCGTCTATCCGAGTAAGGCCTTGCTCGGCAGTGCGCGGTCGAGCAGCCAGACAACGAGCGATATCACGAAGAACGCCATGGCCAGCTTGCCGCAGCTAATGCCGAACCCTTGCCAGCCGAGTGCGTCGAGGTCGATGAAGTCGTACGGATACGGATTGCCGCCGGCCGCCGGTCCGGAACCCGGCCAAATCGCCGCACGGGCCAGCACGAAGACCAAGTATGCAGGGAAATACGCCAGCCACGAGAACATGTAATGCCAGCGGAAACGCCGGTGCGGATCGAATAGCACGAAATCGATAACCGCCATAATCGGGGCGATTTTGTGCAGCATCGTATTGGTCATGATGCCAATAACCTGTGGCACGTATGCCGGGTCGTCCGGAGGCATCAGGAAGAACGCCACCAGTGCGGTGACTGTGGCGTACACAGTCAGGCACCCCTTAAGCCATGCGGGCGGCTGAATGCCTTTGAGCAGTGTGGCCGCGCCGGACCACAGCATCACGATGCCCAGCACGAAACCGGTCTGGAACGTGAAATACACCCAGAACTGTGGTTTGGACCATGCCTCATATGTGCCCACGAAGCAGAAACCGGCGATCGCAAAGCGCCACAACACCACGATGAATCTCATGCATCGAGTCTACCGCTTCGCCAGTGGGCTGTATGGCTTTGCCCGGACTACACTTAGGTGCAACTTCACCACTTATGTAGGAAAGGCCTTGCAATGGTCGATTATTCGCCGGCTCTGATGACCGACATGTATGAATACACGATGCTCGACGCCGCTCTGAAAGACGGTACCGCCGACCGCAAATGCGTGTTCGAGGTGTTCACGCGTCGCCTGCCCGAAGGCCGTCGCTATGGCGTGGTGGCCGGCACCGGCCGCATTCTGGATGCGCTGGAACATTTCCACTTGGACGAAACGGACCTGAAGTTCCTGGCCGACCGTCACGTGGTAAGCCCCGAGACCATCAAGTGGCTGGAGAACTTCCACTTCTCCGGTACGATTCGCGGTTACCGCGAAGGTGAGATGTTCTTCCCGAACTCCCCGATTTTGCAGGTCGAAGGCACGTTCGGCGAATGCACGCTACTGGAGACGTTGATTCTATCCGTGCTGAACTACGATTCCGCAGTGGCCTCCGCCGCCTCACGTATGGCGTCGGCAGCCAAAGATCGCCCTTGCATGGATATGGGCGGACGCCGCACTAACGAGTGGGCCGCCGTGGCCGCCGCTCGAGCCGCCGTAGTGGGCGGATTCAAGGGTACCGCCAATCTGCTGGCCGCCCGGCTGTATGGTCTGAAGGCCATTGGCACCGCCGCGCATTGCTTCACGTTGGTGCATGATTCCGAACGTGACGCCTTCGAATCGCAGATCGAGGCTTTGGGCAAGAACACCACGCTGCTGGTGGACACCTACAACATCGAGGAAGCCGTGAAAACCGCCGTCGAAGTGGCCGGTCCCGAACTGGGTGGCGTGCGCATCGACTCCGGCGACCTAGCCGCCATGGCCCAGCGTGTGCGCAACCAGTTGGACGCCCTGGGTGCCACGAACACCACCATTACCGTGACCAACGATTTGGATGAGTACGCGCTCGCCGCATTGCAGACCGCGCCGGTCGACTCCTATGGCGTGGGCACCATGCTGGTCACCGGCTCCGGCGCTCCCACTTGTGCGATGGTGTACAAGCTCACCGAACGTGAAGGCGCTGACGGCACGATGGTTCCGGTCATGAAGAAGTCCAAGGACAAGGCCACAGTGCCCGGTCGCAAGTTGGCATTCCGCTCCTACGAATACGCGCTAGCCGAAGCCGAACACGTGATTTCCGGCTCGGAAGAGAAGCTGGCCGGTTTCACGCCCGAACCGACATGGAAGAACCTGCTGGTCGATTTCGTGGACCACGGCCATATCGATGCGCAGTGGCAGGGCCATGACGCCATCATGGCCGCCCACGACTACCGCGCCAAGGCGTTGTCCGAACTGCCCATCACCGCGCAGAGCCTCATGAAGGGCGAGCCCGTGATTCCTACGGAGACTCAGGTTCTCTGACGAGAACTTTCGTCTCCATAGGAATCCGTCGCAGCATAACTGCTCCCCTTACCTACGGACGGCCCACTGGGCTGTCCGCTTAACGGTTCGACCACAGAGACCAAAGTCCTCTGACCGTATCTCACTGGCCGCATCCCTTTGGTTACATTGGCTACTCTTCCCTCTGTCTGTGCCCCTCTGTCTGTGTTGGCCGCACTCCTGTGGTCGCCGCCGAGGCGGGGAGATCCAAACCCCGGTCGCACCCCCGTGTTTGCACCCCCTGTGGCTGTGTCCTGGGGTTGTATTGGCCGCATCCCCTCGGCTGAACTGCGTCCCGGTTCGCCGGATGTGGTTCCAGCTGAGGGTGCCCCCTTGTTTTTTTTTGGGGGGGCCACTGCTCACCGGGGAAATATGTATATGTGCATGCTGTTGCAATGTACATTTTGTTGTCAGTTGACAACGTCTTGATTCAGATGAATTGGCGGGAAATGGCCATTTGTCTTATCCAATTGATTTGAAGAACGTTGTCAGTTGACAACGTTTTGTACATGGTGCGGAACGACACATATTCCTATCCTGGTCAGGATGCCGACGAGGTGGAGTGAAAAACCAAACCATTTCAGAGGATATTGCACCGAGACGTTGTGGGATTGCCGTGTTGTCGGTGATGTTACAGAGATGGCGCAGTGTTGCGTGAGGGGTGTTGCGTGAGGGGGTGTTGCGTGTGATGTTGCGTGTGATGTTGCGTTGGGCTGATTGGGAGGAATATTCTGCCGGTAGAATGCCGTGATGCGTGCAGAGCAATCGTTTGCGGAGCAATCGTTGAAGAATCGTGTGAACTGATGCGATACGAATCATACCGTCTCTGAATTGTGGGATATGACGAATCGTATCGTCATGGGATTGTGGGATATGATGATTGCGGTTTGATGAAATGACCGGGAAATCGGCCGAGGCAAGGTGACTTCGATGAGTGAAACTCTCAATGATGAGAACGCGGCGGGCAACGATGACGTATCAGAGCGGCGCGCTGTAGAGCATCGAGTGTTAGAACAGTACGATGTCGTGCATCACGGTGTGGTATCTGGTTGCCCTGTTAATTCGTGTGCGGCTGTGCTGAATGAAGTGATGTCGCGGACTGGTTGGAATGCCTATGAGCTTGCACAGCGCACTGGTTTGGATCGGTCTGCAATTGGTCGCGTATTGCGTGGGCAAAGAGGTATGTTGTTTGATGTTTTGGCCGAGGGGCTTGAGCGGGCTGGTTTTGGTCTTCACCTAGAAGCCGTGGCCCCCTCGCGAACGATTCCGGAAGACGAATTGCACATGTTGTTGGCGCAACTGCGTAGGCCTCCTGATTTCGATGCAATAGAAAGCGGAGCGACCTGGTCTACGTTGAAGATGCTCTGCGTCAATCTGATTCATGCTCGGAATGTTCAACATCAACGTATATCGTTCGTCCGAGCGGTTGCACGGGTGAACGATGCGTGCTGGATTGCGTTTCTCGCTGGTTTATACCGTTTTCTGCGTTGGGATATCAACCCAAGGAACAGACGCTTGACATTGGTTCCTCCGTACCGGTATGGCTTGGATGGATGGTGGTCCCCACTGCCGAGCGCGGCAATTATGCACGTGCTTCATCGATATGAAGAGCCGTTGCATGACATGGGCTATACATGTTTGCCGTTAATCGATTACGAACTCAACGCTATGCAGCGCAAGCAATTCAACCAAGATTTCATGGAATATGGCATTCTTATTCCAGCGGACGATCTTTCCCAATCCTCATCAGGTACGCAGGCATTGACTCTGTAAGCGAGTGGTGCATAAGAAAATAGTGGCGTGCATCCAAGTGTCATGGGATGGATATGTAAGCAGGGAATGACATTGCGCTGGAGTTTGATGATGGTTGACGAGTTGCTATCCAGGCATAGAGCGGATGGCGTATGCTGGGGCGCATGGTTGAAATCAAAGACATGCTTGGCAATCACCAAATAATTCGTGCCGACGGCCGCAAGGTCGACGAACTGCGCCCCGTGCGCATCACCCGCCACTTCACCGACGCCCCCGAAGGCTCCGTGCTCATCGAATGCGGTAACACGCGCGTGATGTGCACCGCCACTTTTACCCCCGGTGTGCCGCGTTGGCGCAAGGACTCCGGCCTCGGCTGGGTCACCGCCGAATACTCGATGCTGCCGCGTGCCACCGCCGAACGCACCGACCGTGAATCCGTACGTGGCAAAATCGGTGGCCGTACCCACGAAATCAGCCGACTGATTGGCCGCTGCCTGCGTGGCGTCATCGATATGAAGGCGCTCGGCGAAAATCAGATTCAGCTTGACTGCGATGTGCTTCAGGCCGATGGCGGCACTCGCACGGCTTCCGTAACCGGTGCGTACGTGGCTTTGGTCGACGCAGTCAATTGGGCGGAGAAGCACCGCCATATCAAGTCCGCCAGCCGCGTGCTTAAGGACTATGTGTCCGCCGTATCGGTGGGCGTGATCAACGGCACTCCGATGCTTGACCTGCCATACATTGAAGACAGTCAGGCCATGACCGACATGAACGTGGCCATGACCGGTTCCGGCACCTTCATCGAGATTCAGGGCACCGCAGAACACCGTCCGTTCAACCGTGCCGAACTCGGCACCCTGCTTGACTTGGCCGAAAAGGGCAACAAGGAACTGCAAGCCGCCCAGCGTGCCGCTCTGTCTTTAGACTAAGCCAGCTCCCCTGCCAAGGGGAGCCTTCTTAAAGGAGAATCCATGCAAATCGTCGTCGCAACCCATAACGAAGGCAAGCTTGTGGAAATCCGCCGCATTCTCGAAGAGGATCTTGGCGTGGATGCCGAAAACATCGAACTGGTGTCCGCTGGCAGCCTTCACCTGCCGGACCCGGTGGAAACCGGCGTCACCTTCCAGGAGAACGCGCTGCTCAAGGCCCGCGCCGTGGCCATCCGTACCGGTCTGCCCGCTGTCGCGGATGATTCAGGTCTCATCGTCGATGTGATGGGTAACGCTCCGGGCATTCTGTCTGCTCGCTGGGCGGGTGCTCACGGCCACGACAAGGCCAATAATGCGCTGCTGCTCGCCCAAATCGGAGATATTCCGGATGACAAGCGTACCGCGCGCTTCCGTTGCGCCGCCGCGCTGGTGGTCCCGGACACCGAGGCCGGTGCCGACGTGACCGGTGGAGTGGCTGCCGACGGCATCACCGTTCACACCACGGCTGCCGATGGGAGCCCTGCCCCGGTGCATGCCCGGTACGCCATCAAGTCGGAGACAGTGGAACTCGGCGACATGCCGGGTCGCATCATCCGCGAGGCTCGTGGCGAACACGGTTTCGGTTACGATCCGCTGTTCGTCCCGGACGACCAGCCTGCCGGTCGCGTCAGCACTGAGCCTGACCATGAAGGCGAGCCGCTGACCAGCGCCGAAATGACTCCGGCCGAGAAGAATGCGATTTCCCACCGAGGCAAGGCGCTGAAAGCCTTGGTCCCCGCTATCGAGGCACTGCTGCACTAAGTCGCGACTAAGCCACAGTTGAGTCGCGGCTCAGCACTCAGCCCCCGAATCGGGCGAGTGTCTAGCAAGCGCCTATGACCGAGCAAGGGCGATACGAAAAAAGGCCGGCGCTTAGTGCGTCGGCCTTCTTGATGAACAAGAGCCACCCGATAGAATCGAACTACCGACCTTCCCACGAACGAGGGGGATGCTCTACCACTGAGCTAAGGTGGCGTGGTTCCAAGAGCCAAGTAGAGAATATAGCACTGCGTTTGATTCAACGCAAGCCGGACGTTCAGCATCTTCGGGCCATTGTTCTTTGAGCCATTGTGGAGGCAATAGTGCGAACGATGTGCACACCTCATCTGCTCGGACCCCATTCGTCGTGTGCGCGTTATGCTAGCATGGTGAGCCTGATTGACTCGGAGGCAAAGGGAAGCATGCGTGATTTTGTGCTGGTGAAGTTGACAGACGAAGAGTTCGATGATTTCTCCGCCAGGCATCCACAAGGCAATTTCCAACAAACCTCGGCGATGGGACGCCTTCGCGCCGCGCAGGGGATCGACGTCGAATATCTGGCCCTCAAGGAGGGCGAGAAGATCGTCGCGGCGGCACTGTTCGAAACTCACCGCTCTCGATTCTCTATATTTGCGGCCATCCATGATGGCCCGATGTGCGACTATCACGACACCGAAGCATTGACCTTCTTCATGGATGCGCTGAAACGCCATGCCAAGGCAGAGGGTGCTTCACAGCTGGAGATCACCCCTGAATCCCCATATCGGCTTCGCGACACCAATGGAGCTTCTTTGCCGGATGACCAGAATGGCGCTCCCGACAATAAGCTGATAGAACAGCTCGAGGCGATCGGCTTCACTCATGGCGGTTTCACCGTGGGCTACACGGCGGTTCCGCGTTGGCGCTACCTCAAGGATCTGACTGGTATCACCGATGAGAAAAGTCTGCTGAAGTCCTATGACAAGCGCACCCAGTGGAGCGTGAAGCGTGCCCAATCGATGGGTGTGCATGTGCGTGAGCTGTCGGACGACGAGTTGGGGGTATTCGCACGAATCGAGCAGCAAACCGCCGAACGTCGTAGCTTCGAATACCGTGGCGAAGCATATTTCCACCGTTTCAAGGAAGCATTTGGCAACAAGGCGCATTTTATGGTTGCCGAGATCCACATCGACGAATATGTAGCGGACATGACGGCCAAGCGTGAAGCACTTTCGGCCAAGGTGGCGGCATTGACCGCCAAAAACGCCGAACATCCCACCACCAAAACCGAACGTCAGCTGGGGGAGGAGACCCGCAATCTGGCGGCAGCCGAAAAACGCCTGAACGAGGCGGCCGAGTTCGCCAAAGACGGGGATGTACTGCCGGCTGCGGCATCACTATTCGTGGAGCATCCGCGCGAGGTCATCTACCTGTTCTCCGGTAGCGTCGAGCAGTACAAGCCCTTCTACGCCTCCGCGCTGATTCAGCATGACGCGATGCTGCATTTCTGCGTGGAACACGGGCTGTCTCGCTACAACTTCTACGGCATCGACGGCGTCTTTGATGATCCCGATGACGAGGGTCGTGGTGTACTGGAGTTCAAGCAGGGCTTCAACGGATATGTCGAGGAACTTCCGGGCGAGTTCGTGCTGCCGGTCAAACCGGTTGCCTATGCCATGAAGCAATTTGCGCACAAGCTGCTGTCGCGGTAAACGGACGCAGCGCACAGGCCATTCCAGAGCCCAGAGTAACGATCAGAGTAACGACAAGTAAGAAGGTTCGATTATGACGCAATCCGATGCAGGCGTCGCCTCGCTCACCCCTACCAAGATCACTCCTGCCGAGCTGGATGCGTTCTCCGCAGCTCAAGTGCAAGGTAGTTTCCAGCAGACCTCGCAGATGGCCGCCATGGGTGCGTTCAACGGTCCGGTGGACTATGTGGGTGTCAAGCGCGGTGACAAGCTGATTGCCGCCTGCTACGTGGTGTACACGCGGTCCCGTTTCGGTTTGGAAGGCTCGGTCTGGTGCGGACCGCTGTGCGATTATGACAATCCACAGGTGGTTGAGGCGATGACCGAAGCCCTGCGTCGTTCGGCCAAGGCCCATCACGCCATCAGCGTATCCTGCTGGCCGGCCGCAGTCTACCGTCTGCATGATCTGGACGGCAAGCCGACCAGCGACCCGGACACCACGATGATGGACAACATGGCCCGCTTCGGTTGGAAACATGGCGGCTTCACCGTGGGCTACGAATCCGTGGTGAACCGCTGGAACTTCGTCAAGGGGCTTGACGGCATTCATAATGAGAAGGAACTGCTGGCCTCGTTCTCCAAGTACCGCCGTAAGAACATCCGCATCGCCCAGGATTCCGGTCTGCGCGTGCGCCGGCTGGAACGCGGCGAACTGAGCACTTTCGTCAAGCTGTGCGATATGAGCGCCGCACGTCAAGGCTTCAAGAGCCGCGATCTGGCCTACTATGAGCGTCTGTTCGATACCTTCGGCGACCTGATCGAGTTCAAGGTGGTCGAAACCCATTTCGACGAATATCTGGACACCCTGCAATCCAAGCTGAATGCGGCCTCCAAAGACAAGCGCAACCTCGAACGCCTGCTCCAGCGCGCGCAACAGCAGCCGGAAGGCACGGCCAAGAAGGGTGCCTCCGACCCGGCAACGCTGGAAAAGCGCATCGCCACCGCAGACAAGAAGATTGCGGCGCTGGAAAAGACCATCGGCGAAGTCAATGGCATCATCGCCTCGGACGGCCCGGTCATTCCGGTGGAAGCCGGTGTCTACTTCTGGCATCCGAACGAGGTCGTCTGCCTGTCCAGCGGCGAGGACGATCGTTTCATGGATTACTACCCGTCTTCCCTAATCCACTTCGAGGCGATGCTTGACTGCATCGCCCGTGGCGTGGAGCGCTTCAACTTCTATGGCATTTCCGGCATTTTCGACGCCAACGATCCTTCCTACGGCGTCTGGCAGTTCAAGACTCGCTTCGGCGGATTCGTGGAAGAGCTTCCGGGCAAGTTCACGCTGCCGGTGGACGGACTGCGCTTCGGTGTATCCGAAGCCGCACACAAGCTGCTGCATCGCTGACAAACAGTGGCGAGCACGGACACAGAAATAAGGCACAGGTGACGACGAGATGAGCGCGACTGTGAATCGAACAGATACGACGTATACGTTTGGCGTGATTACGCCCGAAGAGCTCGACCGGCTTTCCGAAGCCACAAGCCAGGGCAGCTTCCAGCAATGGTCCGGGCAGGTCCGTCTTGCCAAGATTCGTGGGCATGAAGCCGAATGCGTTGGCGTGTTCGATGCATCCGGCAATCTGGTAACCGGCTGCGTGATTCTGTACCTCAATGGTCGTTTCGGTGCAGATGGCTCCGTATATTTCGGCCCCATCGGCATTAGCGATGATCCGGCTCTGCTATGGACCATGACCGAGGCGATTCGTGAATCGGCCCGTCGCCACCATGCTGTTTCCGTGGCATGCTGGCCTAACGTCGCCTACCGTCTGTATTCCTCGGACGGACAGCCCGACGGCGAGCCGAACGATGCACTGCTGACCGGATTCGCCGATGCAGGCTGGGCGCATGGCGGATTCCATACCGGTTATGACGTGGTCTGCCAGTGGATGTACGTCAAGGATCTCACCGGCATCACCAACGGCAAGGAACTGCTGGCATCATTCGGCAAACGCGCTCAATGGAGCGTCAAGCGGGCGCAGTCGATGGGTGTGCACGTTCGCGAAATCGGCCCCGACGAGTTCGACGTGTTCGCCGATATCGAACGGCGGACCGGTGAACGCCGCGGGTTCGCGACGCGCGGCGCGGACTATTTCCGCCAGTTCAAGCAGGCGTATGGCGCGGATGCGCATTTCATGCTCGCGGAAATCCGCATCGCCGAATATGTGGCGGATATGACCGCCAAGCGCGAGGCATTGCAGACTAAGGTCGCACAGCTGCAGGCGAAATACGATGAACGTCCGACCACGCGCATCGAACGTCAGCTGGGGGAGGAATCGCGCAATCTCGCGGCCGCCGACAAGCGTCTGGCTGAGGTGGAGGGATATGCCAAGAAGGGCGATGTGCTGCCGGCAGCGGCTTCAATGTTCGTCAGTCACCCTAATGAGGTGGTCTATCAGTATTCCGGTTCGTTGGAGGAGTACAAGCCGTTCTATGCCTCGGCGCTGATTCAGTACGAAGCGATGCTGCACCTGTGTGTGGAACAGGGTGTGAGCCGCTACAACTTCTACGGCATTTCCGGCGTGTTCGACGATCCGAACGACGAGGGCCGCGGCGTGCTGGAATTCAAGCAGGGCTTTAACGGCTACGTCGAGCAGATGGTAGGCAAATTCACGTTGCCGGTGGATAAGTTCCGCTTCGGCGTGAGCAATCTGGCGCACAAGCTGCTGCATCGGTAGCAACTGGCGGTCGGGGGACGAACCTATGTGGGCTGCGTCTCGTCTGACCGTGCGCCCGCCGTGTGCCTACTTGCGCATTTGCTCACACGCCCATCAGCGCATGAGCCACAGTCATCATCGCCAGTGAAATCATCGCGGTGATTGCCAGTGAGAAGCCAGCCAGTTTGGCGTTGCCGAGTACTTTGTCGGTGAACAGCGTGGAGAAAATGGCGATTGGAGACAACGCGCAAATCACCATCACGGCGCGAATCGAAGCCGAGAACGGCAGCAGGAACCACGAGATCAACGCGAAGGCGACGCTGAACGGTATACGCCAAGCGATGACGGCCATGACTTCCTTCACGTCATGCTTGGATTGAGGCAGGTCCATGAGCATACCCACCATCAGCATCGACACCAGCGCGTTGGCACCGCTCAACGGTTGGGTCATAGAGGCGATCCAATTGGGAATCTTCACGTTGGCGACGGTCAACGCAATCATGAGCAGATACGTGTCGAACGGCACCGAGCCGAAGAAGCTCTTGCCGATGGTGCGCAGCAATGCGCGGCGGGCAGGCCGTTTGGCGGCGCGATCCTTGGGCTTTTCGTACGGCAAGGTGGGCGCCGAATCGGCGTGTTGCTCGGCAAGTGTTTTGCCGGGCTGAATATGCAGCAGTTGCTGGGTGAGCACATTGGTGCCGGCGGCCACCATCACGCAGTTGCCGATATCGAACATCGCAGCCGGCACCACCGCGCCCGCACCCCAGAATGACTGGACGACCGGAAAAGAAAAACAGCCGAGATTGAAGCCGGCGCCGTTGAGCATCAGGAAGGCGCGGTCGGTCACATTGCGCTTGCGGGTGGCCAGAAAGATGAACATGATCGGGATAAAGGCAAACAGGAATGCGAATACCGAAATAAGCAGCAGTGAGATGTCATGAGGATTGGTGGCGAACGAGTATACGATGGCACCGGGCAGCACGATATTGAATTCCGCGGTCTGCAACACACGATAATCCTTCTGCCCGAACAGGCCAAACCGTTTGAACAGATAACCGGCGAGAACGATCAGCAACAGACCAACCGGCGTAAGAATGGCGGACATACACTTCTCTCCTTGGCTCACACAGGCGCATGGCGCACAGGCTCAGACCCACAATGCTGTGACCATTATATTTGCCGCCTTGGCATTGCCATATGCAGAGGCGTCCGCAAGGGCTTGCAATTGCCTCACGCATATACGAAGAGCCTCCTGGAATCGTTGGCGATTCAATGCTTCCAGGAGGCTCAAGCCGGTGCGCGAGATGGGACTTGAACCCACACGTCAAAGACACAGGAACCTAAATCCTGCGCGTCTACCAATTCCGCCACTCGCGCGTGCATATCCGCGTTTCCACAGGTGTGGAAGATATGCAAAACCCTAGGCCGGACAGCCATTACAGACCAGCCAGCCTAGGGCATCCGAGCCACTTGTCAGAATCGAACTGACGACCTGCTCATTACGAGTGAGCCGCTCTACCGACTGAGCTAAAGTGGCTTGGCTCGCGGAAGGCATTTCGCCAGCCGCGCACAAGAAATTAAGTATAAGACATCTCCGCGAAAAGTCCAATCGGCGGCTTGGCGGTTGTGTCGCGACCGCTCGGTTGAAGATGACGGTTGCGCCGCGCCACGAACTGTTCGATAATGCAAACGATGGCAATCCGACATCGCTGACTGATTTTTGTTCTGTTCATGTCCGAATTTGTGAGTATTCTGTTTGGTGATACGGAGCGCATCCGAGCCGTGAGCGAAGGCGCTCCAGTCACTGATGAAAGGAATGGAATCCTATGGCCATCAATCCGCCCGTTGACGCCACCCAGACCCCTGAGTGGGCTGCCCTGCAGAAGCACTATGACGAGCTTCAGGCCGAAGGCGTGAGCCTCAAGAAGTGGTTCGCCGAGGACGCCGAGCGCGTCGAGAAGCTGTCCTTCGACGCCGGCGACCTGCACTTCGATCTGTCCAAGAACCTGATCAAGCCGGAAACCCTCCAGCTGTTTGCCGACCTTGCCAAGGCCGTCAAGCTCGATGAGCGCACCAAGGCTATGTACACCGGTGTGCACATCAACAACACCGAAGATCGCGCCGTGCTGCACACCGCGCTGCGTCGCCCGGTCGAGGATGAAGGCAAGTACATCGTCGACGGTCAGGACACCGTCAAAGACGTGCGCGAGGTGCTCGACCGCATCTACGCCTTCGCCGACAAGGTCCGTTCCGGCGAGTGGACCGGTGTAACCGGCAAGAAGATCGAGACCGTGGTCAACATCGGCATCGGCGGCTCCGACCTGGGCCCCGTCATGGTGTACGAAGCCCTCAAGCCGTACGCTGACGCCGGCATCTCCGCCCGCTACATCTCCAACATCGACCCGAACGACCTGGCCGAGAAGACCAAGGGCCTCGACCCGGAGACCACCCTGTTCATCATCGTTTCCAAGACCTTCACCACCCTGGAAACCCTGACCAACGCCCGTGAAGCCCGCACCTGGCTGCTCGAAGAGCTCAAGGCCAAGGGCGCCATCGACGGCTCCGACGAGAAGAACGCCGAAGCCATCAAGAAGCACTTCGTCGCCGTCTCCACCAACCTGGAGAAGGTCGCCGAATTCGGCATCGACCCGAACAACGCGTTCGGCTTCTGGAACTGGGTCGGCGGCCGTTACTCCGTCGACTCCGCCGTCGGCACCTCTCTGGCCGTCGTCTTCGGCCCGGCTCGTTTCGAGGAGTTCCTGCACGGCTTCCACGAGATCGATGAATACTTCGCCAACACCCCGTTCGAGAAGAACGTCGTGGTGCTGCTCGGTATGCTGAACGTCTGGTACCGCAACTTCTTCAAGGTCGCCTCCCACGCCGTGCTGCCGTACGACCAGTACCTGCACCGCTTCCCGGCCTACCTGCAGCAGCTGACCATGGAGTCCAACGGCAAGTCCGTGCGTTGGGACGGCACCCCCGTCACCTCCGAGACCGGCGAGATCTTCTGGGGCGAGCCTGGCACCAACGGCCAGCACGCCTTCTACCAGCTGATCCACCAGGGCACCCAGCTCATCCCGGCCGACTTCATCGCGTTCGTCAACACCCCGAACCCGACCAAGGACGGCGACCAGGACGTGCACGAGCTGTTCCTGGGCAACTACTTCGCTCAGACCAAGGCTCTGGCATTCGGCAAGACCGCTGACGAAGTGCGCGCCGAAGGCACCCCGGAGGAGATCGTCCCGGCCCGCGTGTTCACCGGTAACCGTCCGACCACCTCCATCTTCGGCGTGGCCCTGACCCCGTTCGCCGTCGGCGAGCTGATCGCCCTGTACGAGCACATCACCTTCGTTGAAGGCACCGTCTGGGGCCTCGACTCCTACGATCAGTGGGGCGTCGAGCTCGGCAAGCAGCTGGCCAAGCAGATCACCCCGGCCATCTCCCAGGACGACGACGCCCTCGCCGCCCAGGACGCCTCCACCCAGAGCCTGATCAAGTTCTACCGCGCCAACCGCGAATTCTGATCTCCGCTCCTGCGTCGCTTCAATCAGAACTCGCGGTTGGCGCGCCGCGCTGTGTTGTTTGATGGTCGGTCTGGCGACCGTCCATGGCGCGAGTTCTGATTCGCTTTGCTCGGTCAGAATTTGCGATTCGCGCGACTGCAGCTGTGCTGTCGGGTGAATGGTCTGGCGACCATTCACGGCGCGAGTTCTGATTCGTTCCTCTGGCTCCCCTCGGGTGAGAGGAGCTGTCAGTGTAGCTGACTGAGGGGAGTCTCTCTCACGACTAGTGCCCGACATCTTCGGATGCCGGGCACTTTGCATATACGGATTGCTGTCGGTCAGATGAGTCGAATGGTCATATTCCGCTTCGGCATCTGTTTGCAGACATAAAGGCGCTTTCTAGCCAACTCACGTGGCTGATTCGCTTATTCGCCCTTATTCGCCTCATCCAAGCTCAGCAGATCGTCATCGGCATCGTAATCGAAGAGTTCGCCGTAACGGCCCCACTCCACGGCGATGGCGAACTGCTGATGCGCCTCGTCGTTGGCGTAACGGGCGCGCAGCAGGTCCAGCATGAGCTCGCCGCGGAGCTTGCCTTCCGCAGACTTCCGCAGTGCATGCTCAATGTTGTGCACCAGCGGCGCGTGTTCCATCGCCAGTGAGGCGAACACCTGCTTGGCGCGCAGAATGTCCGCCTTATGCCAGGCGTCGCCCGCCTCGGTGATCTGCACATGGCCGTCGCGTACCACGATGACGCGCAGCATCGTACCGGCATCCACCAGCGGGAACAGGTCGTCCACCTCGAACGAAAGAGCCGAGGCCAAATCTGCCAAGTCGATGCCGTGAGGATGCTCGGCAACCACATCCAGCAGACCGGCAAGCCCGCCCGGCGTGGCGTTGGGCAGCGGATGCTCCTTGATTTTCTCGATGGTCTTGGCGGGCTGAAAGTCTGATGCGTCCGTGACGGGTGCGTTCGTGAGCGATGCCGATGGCGATAGAGCCTCGGCTTGTTGCGTAGGCTGCGAGGCCTGTCCGGTCAAAATCGCGTACAGTCGGTCCACCATCGCCTCGAATTCGACACTGTGACGGTCGCGCGGGCGCTGCAGATCAACCCGCACATCGGCAATCAGATGGCCTGGGTGCGAGCCCAACACCACCACTCGGTCGGCCATCTCCACGGCTTCCTCGATGTTATGCGTGACCATAAGCACCGACTTGATGCTGCGCTGTTCGCTCGACCACAGCTTGAGCACTTCCTGACGCAGGTTTTCGGCGGTCAGCACGTCCAGGGCGGAGAACGGCTCATCCATGAACAGCGCGTCCGGCCGCAGCACCAAGGCGCGTGCAATGCCCACGCGCTGCCTCATGCCGCCAGACAGTTCCTTCGGATACGCCGATTCGAAGCCGTCCAGGCCGATCATGTCGATGGCATCCAGAGCCAGTTTGGTGCGTTCCGCACGTGGTACGCCGCGCGCCTTCAGACCGAGTTCCACATTGTCTTGCACGGTGAGCCACGGCATCAGCGCGAAGGTCTGGAACACGAGTGCGATGCCGGGATTCGGGCCGGTCAGGGCCTTGCCGCGATACTTGACCGTGCCGCTGGTCGGCTTGACCAGTCCGGCCAGCGCACGCAGGAATGTGGACTTGCCGGCACCCGAACGGCCCAGAATGGCCACGATCTCGCCCTCGTACAGGTTGAACGATATGTTGTCGAACACGGTGAGTTCGGTGCCGTTGTCGGCCGTGAAGCGCTGGCCGACGTGCTGGGCTTCGATGATGGTGTTCTGCGGGGTCACCGCCCGCAGCGAACGAATGGTTTCCATTGCAACAGTCATATTATTCTCCTTAAGTCTTTAGTTCAGTGTGAAACGGCGCTCGGCCATGCGCTGCAGCGGGTTCCAGAACAAGCGGTTGACGGCCACCACGAACACGCTCATCACGGTCACGCCGATGATGGTCTTCACGGTGTTGCCGCTTTCGGTGGCCTCGGCGATATACGCGCCCAGGCCGGAGGCGGTCAGCGTATGCCGCCCATAACTTACGATTTCCGAGACAATCGAGGCATTCCACGCCCCACCGGCAGCCGTAATGCCGCCCGTGACCCACGAGCCGAATACCGCCGGCAAAATCAAATCGCGCCACCGCTGCCAGCGCCCCAGCTGGAAGCTGCGCGTCATCTCACGCAGATCGTCGGGAATCTGGCTGGCCCCGGCGATCACATTGAACAGGATGTACCATTGCGTGCCCAACGCCATCAGCAGGATACTGCCCCAGTTGATATCCACACTGCACGCCACGAACCACAGCGTGACGAACGGGAACGTGAAGTTCGAGGGGAAGCTGGCCAGCACCTGCACAATCGGCTGCATAAACCGCGAAATGCGCGGATTCATGCCGATCATCGCGCCAATCGGCACCCAAATCACCGAGCAGGCGAGCGTGAGCAGCGCCACGCGCAGGAACGTCACCATGCCCAACACGAACGCCTGCCCGAGCTCGCCGAATCCCGCATCGCGATGAATCACCAGCATAAGCTGCACCAGTCCGAACGCACACGCTGCCAACACCAGCACTGTGAATACCACGTCAAGCGCGCGGCTGCGTGCGGACTTCACGTCCGCCGCCCAACGTCCACCGGTCCGACCCAACGGGCGGGTCAGCGTGTCGAACAGGTCGCCGACAGGCCTGAACAGCCAGGCCACCATCTCATCGATATGTGACTGACGAATGATGGTCAGCACCACACTGGTCTTGCGCACCGCCGACTCGCTTTGCGTAATGCGGAACTTCTCCGCCCACGCGGTCAACGGCTTCCACAGCAGTACGTCGATAAGCAGCACCACCAGCACCATCGTCACGATGGCCCAGCAGATGGCCGCGAGATTCTCCTCGGCCGCCGCCTGTGCCACGAAGCTGCCGATGCCGGGCAACGCATAGGTGCGATTGTTCACCGAGATCATCTCGGAGGCGGTCAGGAAGAACCATCCGCCGCCCACGCTCATCATGCAGTTCCACAGCAGCGGAATCATCGCGTTCGGCACGTCCAGTGTCCAGAATCGTTGCCAGCGTGTGAGCTGTAGTGAGCGGGCCGCCTCGTCGAGTTCAGTTGGTTCGCTGGTCAGGGACCGGGTGAACGAGAACGCCATGTTCCAGGCCTGACTGGTGAAGATTGCGAAAATCGACGCGGCCTCCACGCCCAGCATCGAGCCGGGGAACAGCACCATCCAGATGGTGATGGTGGCCGAAAGAAAGCCCAGAATCGGTACCGACTGCAGAATATCCAACAGAGGAATCAGCACACGGCTCAGGCGGCGGCAGCGCGCGGCCGCCGTGCCGTAGATGAACGTGAACACCAGTGAGAAGAACAGTGCCACGAGCATGCGGAACACCGAGCGCAGCGCGTAATACGGCAGGTCGGCGAGATGCGTACTGACTTGTGACGGCACGCCTTTCGGGCCGATCGGTTCGCCGATCGCCGGCAGAATCCAAGCGATCAGACCGAACAGCGCCAGAATACCGGCCACGACCAGTACGTCGGAGGCCAGGCGCACGGCGAATGGTTGGCGGTCGGACGCGGCGGTGGAAGGGTTGCGGGCCGACGCATCTGGACGCGCGTCGACGCGATTGAATGAAAACATGGTCATGAAAAGACCTCCCTATGCATAGGAAAGACGAATTATGCAAGGGTTATCCAAGGAGCACTATAGGCGAGAGCCCGACTTCCGGATAACGGAATACAAGAAAACAAAGTCATCACCACCACAACTATGACTGTTGCCGGCGGCGGAACTACTGGAATAATCACCGTCCATCGGACTCTCACCTCCTTCAAGCCGTGTGCTGAAACGCCAGATCAATACCATCGTCGGTATCCATGCGACCAGCAGGAGGGGCGGAAAGTATTCGAATCCGCCGATTCGAGCCATCGTTCAAGCTTCAGCATCGCAGGGCGGTGGAATTGCGTTAGTTCATGCCTTGATCCGACAAGAACTGCTGACCTGCGTGCAGTGTCTCCACTGTTAGCGGCAGCAACCCATATCCCTGCGGTAGCCTCGCCTACCGACGCTCCCAAGATAAAGCCCGCCCGCAGGTCTGTCAACTACGTCGCAGTGCCTTGGTGTTGGAATGCCATCAGGCAGCCATTCTGTCCGCAATAATCCGTAGAATAATCGATTGCTGTGTCGAGAAGTGGGCCGCCGCATAAGCCCACGTCTCCATGGGTCCAGTCCGAACGGCCGCAAGGCCTGACTTTCGGCGGATCGGCAGGCTTCCCAAGGGCAAACCCGAGGGATAACGAGAACAGGCCAACGCACGCGATGCGCAATCGCGTGGATGGCCCCAGATCTGTGGCTGATATGCGGCAGCACTGAAGGAAAACAATGGTTAACGCTGTTGAGGCTTTTGACGCCAAGCACATGAAGCCGGCCGAGGAAATCCCGGCCTTCCGTCCCGGCGACACCGTCGACGTGAACGTGAAGATCCAGGAAGGCAACAACTCCCGTATCCAGACCTTCACCGGCGTGGTGATCGCTCGTAAGGGCGCTGGCGTGCGTGAGACCTTCGTGGTCCGCAAGATTAGCTTCGGCACTGGTGTGGAGCGTCGCTTCCCGGTGCACTCCCCGTCCATCGACTCCATCAAGCTCGTGCGTAAGGGCCGTGTGCGCCGCGCCAAGCTGTACTACCTGCGCGCTCTGCGCGGTAAGGCCGCTCGTATTGCCGAGCGCCGCGACAACTCCGCTAAGTGAGTCGATTCGCGGGTGCAATCGTGGGCCTGATGATGCGGGTGCGCGAATAAACCGTGAAATTCAGCCCGGAACCGTTTCGGTTTCGGGCTGTTTCCGTATTTTCCACGTATGATGGACGGGCGCCGGCACCCCTCATATCCGGCAGCATGAATCGCGAGGAGATGGTATGCAGGACGATCAGGATAACGGCGAATTCCCGGTTTCCGACAATCCGGAGAGCAACCAGACCTCGTATGATGACGAGGCCGATGCCCGCGATTCCCGCACGTTCCAAGTCGCCGACCACGGCATCGCCCTGTCCCCGGTTCCCCCGGCACCGGCGCGCCCGGCGCACGCCGCTTCTTCCGCTGGCGCGAATGCCGCGGCAGCATCATCGATGGATGATGACCACTTCACCCTACGCGACTTTTTCCTGTGGTGCGGCGTTCCCGTGCTTATCGTGCTGCTGATTCGCATTTTCGCCGTCGGCTTTTACGAGATTCCTTCGCGCTCGATGATGGACACCATGGTGCCCGGCGATCGCGTGGCGACCAGCAAGCTCACCCCCAAGATCTTCGATCTGCAGCGCGGCGACGTCGTGGTATTCAAAGATCCCAACAACTGGTTGAACGAGGAGCAGAGCAGCGCTCTCGGTGGCGGGTACCTCATCAAGCGACTGATCGGCCTGCCCGGTGACGTGGTCGAGTGCAAGGGCGCGGGCCAGCCGGTGACCATCAACGGCGTGGCCATCAATGAGACCTCCTACATTCGCCCCGGCGTGGACCCGAGCGCCTTCCCGTTCTCGGTAACCGTGACCGAGGACCACGTGTTCGTCATGGGCGACAATCGCGCCAATTCCGCCGACTCCCGCTATCATCAGGATGACGGCGATCGCGGCTTGGTTCCCATCTCCGATGTGGTCGGAGTCGGAATCGCGAGATACTGGCCGCTTGACCGGCTTGGTGCGATTGATGACCACCACGAAGTCTTCAAGGACGTGCCTGACGCTTCCGGCTCAAATTCCTGAGTTTTTTTGAACCGTGTGAGTCTTTGAACTGATTGAGTTCCGGGCCGTCTGAATCCTGAACCATTCGCATCCTGGGCCGTCTGAATCCTGAACCATTCGCATCCTGGGCCGTCTGAATCCTGAACCATATGAATCCTAACCATTGTGAGACGATGGGAGCCGCGCATGATTACCCCGACACTTGACTTGGAACGCAGCCTTGCGGCCCAGGGCTATGACCTTATTACTGGATTCGATGAAGTCGGCCGCGGCGCGCTCGCCGGCCCGGTGATGGTCGGGTGCGCCGCCATCTGGGCCCGTGATTTGGAGCCGTTGGATGGCGATGATGCCGTCGAACTGTCCGGGCGGACCTACCTCGGCGTGCCGGACGGTGTGGCCGACTCCAAAATGCTCACCGAACATAGGCGCGAGGCGATTTTCGACGAACTGCGCGACTGGTGCGCGGCCTACGCCGTAGGCCAGGCCAGCAACACCGAGATCGACGAATGGGGTATCACCTACGCGCTTGGCGTGGCCGCCCTGCGCGCGCTCAGCCAAGTCGAACGCGAACTTGGCTTACGGCTTGGAAGGGGATTGGCGGCAAGAAAGGCTTCGATGGAGTCTGCGGGGGAGATTGTGGAAGGTCGTCCGGGAGACTCCGTAGGGGAATCCATTGGAAATTGTGGGGAAAGCGTTCGCGCCCTGCCCAAAGTCGCCGGAATTCTCGACGGGCCGAGCGATTACATCACCAAGGCGCTCAACACGTTCGACGCGCCGGACGTGCCGATTCCAGCCGATATAACGACCAAAGTCAAAGGCGACCAGCATTGCGCCACCGTCGCCACCGCGGCGGTCATCGCCAAAGTGACCCGAGACCGGCTGATGGTCGACCTCGCGCAAAGCAACCCACGTTACGCCGCCTACGAATGGGCTCATAACAAGGGCTATGGTTCCGCCGCACACCGTACCGCCATCGCCGAACACGGGCCGACTCCGCTCCACCGTGTCTCATGGCACCTGACCTGAGCCGCCTGCGACACGACAGTGTGAGCGCTAACGCAAAACTGTTGTGGACGCGCTAAAGTCAGTATTGATTAAGGTACAAGACTGGCCGCGCATGGGTGCCGGCCGCCAGCGGGGAGGTTAGGCAGCATGGTGACCGGCCGCAAGCCAAGCAAACGTCCGTCCATGTTCGAAGTGGCCAAGCTCGCCGGAGTCAGCCACCAAACCGTCTCCCGTGTGATCAATGACTCGCCGGACGTTTCCGACGCCACCCGTGCGCGAGTCCAGGCCGCCATTGACCAACTCGGCTATCGCCCATCCAATTCCGCGCGCGCACTGGCTTCCCGCCGTTCGCGCACCATAGGCCTGATTGCCGGAGGCCTCAAATTCTTCGGCCTGATTTCCTCCATCTCCTCCATCGAATCCATGGCCCGCGAGCACGGTCTGTTCATGAGCGTGATGATGGTCCACGAGGCCTTGTGCATGCAGTCCGACTTCGACAACCTGTGCTACACCTTCAACGAGCAGAACGTCGACGCCTTCATCTTCCTGACTCCGACCGACGTGATGTTCGCCGCCGCCTGCCGTGCGCGAGTCACTCAGCCACGCGTCATCGTCACCGCCACCCACGGCCAAATGACCGTGCGTGAGGGATTGGGCCTTATCTCCACCGAAAACAAGCGTCGCACTGCGCTGGTCGGTATCGACCAGTGGGGTGCAATGGCCAAAGTGGTGGCCTTGCTGGGCGAATACGGGCACAAATCGGCTCTGTATTTTGCCGGTCCCAACGAATGGCGCGACGCCCACACCCGACTGGATGCGTGGCGCAAGCTCTCCGCCTCCCGATCCATCGATTCACAGATCGTGCGCTGCCATACGTGGGATGCCTCTGAGGCATATGCGCACATGAATCATCTCATTGATGAGTATGGGCGTCGGGGCATGGCGTTACCCACTGCGGTCGTCGCCGCGAACGACAATCAGGCCGTCGGCGTCATGCGCGCGTTGCATGAGCATGGGCTTCGGATTCCGCAAGACATCAGCGTGGTCGGATTCGACGACATGTCTGGCGTGGATAACATGTACCCACCGCTGACCACCGTGCATCCCGATTTCGAGGGGCTCGGCGTGGCCGCCATGCGCGAGACGCTGCGTTTGCTGGGGGAGGGCGGCGAGCCGACCTTCCTGACCACCCAGCACGGCGTGGGCCTGATCCCCGCCGAAGTGCGTGCTCGGCGGTCCTTGGGACCGGCTCCCCGGCGGTAAGGCTGGGCTTAGCGGGGCGCTTCTTCGGATGATTCGAGGGTTTGCTTCGCTCCCCGGTCAAGATTGGCATGGACGTGATGACCAAGCAGGAGCACGTGCAGGTCGACTCTCTCGTGGGCCACGGCGGCATCTTCACCACTCCGAAGGTGGCGCTTGGGGTATGGCCGTGCTCGCCAACTACCTGTGGAACACCAATGAGGATCACAGCAACCTCGCTGATAAGTAAGCCTTTCTGACCTCCCTTTATTGAGGGAGGTCCTTGAGATTTTGGAAAAACGTCCATCCATCACAGTGGAAAGGTCAAAAATTTCTAACACGGGTTTGCATATTTCTTATTCCGGTGTTTATAATACAGTCAACTTCCATTACATTAAAGAACTGAGGCGATGGGGAACGTCACCGCAGACGTGCACCGGTTGTTGTTGCCACGGGCAACAACCATAGTGACTCGGTCCTTGTCCTTCGTCCACGTTCCAACCGACCCTATACGCCCATAGAGGAGTGAATTCCCGCTGCCCGCGTAATCGATAACGATTGCGCGTTGTATGGCGAAAGATGACGCCGTCTTCCGCCGAATGGAAAGAAAGGAGTCAAATTGGCATTAGATGTTGGCAAAGCGTTGAAATCCAAGACCTTGGTGGTCGGCGTCTTGTCGATGTCGTTGCTGATGTCCGCCAGTAATGCAGTCAGCGGTACCATACCGGCGATGAAGGAGGCGTTCTCCGACTATTCCGCGGCGAACGTCGAGCTGCTGACCACGGTGCCGACGATCGGCTCGATGGTCGGCACGGCATTGACCGGCCTATTCGCCAATGCCATCGGCAGGAAGAAAATCGCGATGGCGGGATTCCTCATATCCGCCGTCACAGGCGTGATTCCGGCGTTCTTCCCGTACTATTGGCCGATTCTCATATCGCGTATGTTCTTCGGCTTCGGGTCGGCGCTGTTCGTCACCTTGAGTGTGTCGTACATCACCGACCTGTATGACGGCGATATGCAACGCAAGCTGCTTGGGTGGAGACAGGCGGTCGGCAATCTTGGCGATGTCGTGCTGCTGTTCGTCGCCAGTCTGCTGATCACCATCAACTGGCAATCCACGTACCTCATCTTCTTCCTGTTGTTCGTCCCCATGGTGCTCGTGGGCATGTTCATTCCGAAGGAGTTCGATAACTTCAGCATTCGCAGCGCGCTCGTCGACGATGAGGGCCACGTCGTCGACAAGAGCGCCTCGCAGAAGCAGACGACGAACTGGCAGGTGCTGTGGCTGGCGTTCATCTTCCTGGCGGTCTCCATGATCTACAACGTCATGTCCATCAAGCTCGCCAGCTACGTGGTCGATGAAGGCATCGGTTCAGCATCGCTCGCCACATTGATCTTCAGCTTCCTCGTCGTCGCCACCATCCTCTCCGGCGTGTTGTTCGACAAGGTCGCCAAGGCCACCAAGCGCCTGACGGTGACCATCTCCGAAGTGGTCATCGGCATCTGTTTCATCGCCACTGCGCTGACGAAGAACGTGCCGCTGATGTTCGCCCTGGTGCTGATTGCCGGCTTCGCATGGGGCATCATCAACCCCGCGCTGACCGCACGATTCGTGGACTACTCGCCCGCGCACTCGATGAACCTGACCACGTCCATCGTGATTATCGGCATCAACATCGGCTGTCTGATCTCCCCGTACTTCTTCGCGCTGACGGCAAGCGTCTTCGGCAATTCCTCGGCCGGATTCGCCATCATCGTCGGTGGTGCGCTCTACCTCGTGATGGTGGTCATCGAGCTGATCACCCTCAAGGTGGACAAGAAGCTCACGGTGTGATTCCCGCGGCGACGGAGCCGTACCGGAACCGGACGACGGCAACCAACAACCAGCAACCAATCAGACACACAGACAACGAACAAAGGAGTTTCAACATGGTGTTGTTCATGGCCGATCCGCAGCGTCCCAAGATGTATGAGAAGTTCGTGCACGATACACCCGAATGGTTCAAGGGCGCCGGTCTCGGCGTCTTCGCCCACTGGGGTTCGTATTCGGTGCCGGCATGGGCGGAGCCGATCGGTGCGCTTGGCACCTTTGACGATCCGGTGTACTGGAACACCCACTGCCCGTATGCGGAATGGTATTGGAACACGATGAGCATCAAGGGCTCGCCGGCGGCCGGGCATCAGAAGGAAGTCTACGGTGACATGCCGTATGAGGACTTCATCGACATGTGGAGGGCCGAGGCGTTCGACCCCGCGGACATGGCCGACCTGTTCGCACGCGCCGGTGCCCGGTACTTCGTGCCGACCACGAAGCATCACGAAGGCATCACGCTGTGGAAGGCCCCCGACAACGATGGGTGGAATACCGTGGACCGTGGTCCGCATCGCGATCTGGTCAAGGAATTCGCCGACGCCATGCGCGACAAGGGACTGAAGTTCGGCGTGTACTACTCCTCGGGCCTCGACTGGCACAAGGAGCCCAACATGCCGATTCTCGGCGACGGGGAATACGGGCCGCAGAGCGAGGACTACGCCCGCTATATGTACTCGCATGTGATGGACCTCATCGACAAATACCAGCCGTCCATCCTGTGGGGAGATATCGACGTGCCGAAGATCTCGGAGGAGGACAACGATTTCAGCGTGGCCCGACTGTTCGAGCATTACTACGACGTGGTGCCGGATGGTGTGGTCAACGACCGCTGGGGCCTGACCCATTGGGACTTCCGCACCGTCGAATACGAACAGGGCAAGGAGCTCATGGGCAAGGGCATGTGGGAGATGACCCGAGGCATCGGCTACTCCTTCGGCTACAACCAGATGGAGGACGCCGACTCCTACATGACCGGTCCGGAGGCGGTGAAGTTGCTCGCCGACGTGGTCTCCATGGGCGGCAACCTGCTGCTCGACATCGGCCCCGACGCCGCCGGACGCATCCCCGAACTGCAGCGTCAGTGCCTCGAGGGCATGGCCGACTGGATGGACGTGAACTCGCCGAGTATCCATGATGTCGAACCGGTGCCGGAAGCCTCGCCTTCCGGAGAGGGGGACGGCGAGCCATGGGTCCGTTGGACCGGAGACGGCAAGAGCGTCTATGCCGTCGTCGATGCTGCGGGCAGGGTTCCGCTGCGCATAGATGCGGGTGCGGTCGATGTGGATTCCGCAACCATTCTTGGCGGTGGCAACGTTGTCGTGGAGGCGGACGGCGATATGCTGACCGCGGAGATTCCCGCGACAGACGTCGCCGGCCCTCAGGTCGTGCGTTTTGCTCGACACTAATCAGCCCTTATCCATGAAGGCGGTCGCAGTCCGGTCGGTGCATTCCCGGCCGGCGCGGCCGCCTCGCTCATGAGTGGAAAAATTCTAAAACAATATTGAAAAATTTCCTTACCGTATATTATCCCTTACTGTAAGAACCTATTGCAAGGCGAAGGAGCCTATCATGAGTCGTTTTACCAAGTGATCCCTTCCTACGACGAAGTGCTCGTGTATTACGGCGAATAGTGCATGACCAAAAGCGTCAGTCAAAAAAGAGAGGGCCCACAGAAAGGCCCTCTCTTCATGTCGGATTACGAACCGTGCGTCTCACCGCTTGCCGTTGTAGATCTCGTTGTCGATCACATCGGCGAACACGCGATTGACGGCCGGGCGCACCACTTTCAGCGACGGCGTCAGGCACTTGTTCTCCTGCGTGAACTGCGTGTCCAGCACGGCGAACTTGCGTACGGATTCGGCGCGCGAGACCGTCGCATTCGCCTTGTCCACGTACTGCTGGATCTCCTCGCGCACCGCCGCGTTCGTGGCGAGCCGGTCCACCGGCGTCTCCGTGGACAGTCCATGCGCGGGCAGCCACAATGCCAGCGACTCCGGATCGAGCGTCACCAGCGCGCCGATGAACGGGCGCTGGTCGCCCACCACCACACAGTGCTCCACGATCGGGCATTTGGCGATCTCCTCCTCCAGCGGAATGGGGGAGACGTTCTTGCCGCCGGCGGTGATGATGATGTCCTTGATGCGTCCGGTGATGGTGATGCGGCCTTCGTCGTCGATGGACGCGAGGTCGCCGGTCCTGAGCCAGCCGTCGGCGGTGAATGCCTCGGCCGTCTTCTCCGGCAGATTGTGATAGCCGCGGAACACGTTCGGGCCCTTGACCTGCAGTTCGCCTTCATCGGAGATGCGAATCGAGGAGCCGGGCGCGGGCTGGCCTACGGTGCCGATCACATTGTCGGTCACGCGCGTGGCGGCGAACGGGGCGGCGGTCTCGGTCATGCCATAACCCTGAATCATCGGCAGTCCGATGCCGTTGTAGAAATGCGCCAGATCGAGCGACAGTGGTGCGCCGCCGCAGGCCACGTACTTGATCTTCGGGCCCAGAGCACCGCGCACCGTGCGGTAGACGAGCGTTTCATACTTGGCGCGCTCGGCGATTTCGGCAAACGTGTGCTGCTCGCCGGCCTGCTCCTTGCGGCTCCAGACGCGCGCGGCCTCGGCGGCCTTGACAAACAGGCGGCCCTTCCAGCCGGCACCGGCCTTGTGCGAGGCGGCGTTGTACACCTTCTCGAACACGCGCGGCACGCCCAGCAGGTAGGTCGGTTCAAACGAACGCAGGTCCGGCAGCAGGGACTTGGTATCCGGCAGATAACCGACCACGCCGTCATCGGAGGCGATGGAGGCGTACTGGATAAATCGTGCGAAGCAGTGGGCCAGCGGCAGGAAGAGCAGCAGGCGTGGATGGTCGTCAAGCACCACTTCATGAAGCGCCTGCGAAGCGGTGATGGTGATGGACACGAAGTTCTTATGGGTCAGTTCGGCACCCTTCGGGTTGCCGGTGGAGCCCGAGGTGTAGACGATGGTGGCCAGATCGTCGGCGCGCACGGTGGCCACGCGCTCGTTCAGTTCCTCGTCCGAAACAGCCACGCCCAGACCTTCGAGCGCGCCCAGTGCGTTGCCCTCGAGCATGAGAATCTGCTTCAAGGCAGGGCAGTGGTCCTTGACCGAGTCGAGCCGGTCGAAGCGCTCGCGGTTGTCGGCAAAGGCCAGCTTGACCGCCGAATCGTTCATGATGCGCTGGGCTTGCGGGGCGGAGTCGGTGTCGTAGATCGGCACGCTTACCGCACCCACTGCGGCCAGTGCGAAATCGAGAATGCCCCATTCGAGACGAGTGGAGGAGAAGATGGTTACCGCGTCGCCCCTGGCGATGCCGAGCGCGATCAGGCCCTTGGCGGCTGAGACCACGCGCTCGTGGAATTCGCCGGTGGTGACGTTCTGCCAGCGGCCGGGGTCGATTTTCTTGGCGGCGATTACCGTGTCCGCGCCGGTGCGGGCAAGGCGATCGGTGAGCAGTGAATAGATAGTTTGGTCATCGCGGATCTCGATGGATTCGCCGGGCGTGGTGTAGTGGTCAAGCATAAGCGGGCCGTGTCCTTACGTGCGTTGCGTGATGGCTGTTGACAAATCGAGCCATCCTGACAAGTTAGGCTACGCTGGCGTAAGGTTGCGCGCGTTGTGGGCAATGGAGAAGTTGTCTGTCTGGTTTTGTGGATTGTATACAACGCCGTGTCTAACCGGTTTGCTCTACGGTTATGACCGTGTCCATTTCGGGAGCCATCGACTTCCTGCAGGACAAGTACGCGCTGAGCCCGGCCCTGCAGGGTCTGGTCATCAGCTCCATCATGATCGGCGGCGTGATCGGCGCCGGCTTCTCCGGCTTCCTGTCCGATAAGTACGGCCGCCGCCGAAGCACTGGTCGCCGCGCAGAAGCAGCACTAGGCCGCGTTTGCTGCGTCTATTGGCGAATTGATCATATGGGTCGTCTGCGTGCAGACGACCCTTTTGCGTTCCGTCGGCTTCTGACACCGTAGAGACGTGCTTTCTCGGCTTCGAGGGGCTGATTTTGCCTTATCCGGAAGTCTACTTCCACTTCGAGGGGCTGATGCCCAAGTAGACGCGGCCCTAAAACGGCGGAATGACGTTGACGTGTAGCCGTTTATACTTCCGATTACATGGATGAGGAGCCCCTCGAAGCGGAGATAGACTTCCGGCAAATGCGAAATCAGCCCCTTGAAACGGAAGTAGACCTCCGGCAAACGCAAAAATTAGCTTCTTCGAAACGGATAAATGCACGTATTGGGTGTAGTTGATGCTTCAGCCCCTGATATCGAAGCATATTTTTTCTGGTTGGCGCGTCTAGCATGCGCACTCCGCAATCGAAAATTCTGTGGCCTCTCTCACTTTAAAAGTCTGGCATGTGCGAGGGCGTTCGCTTAAGGTGAATGGGATTGCGCGGAATGTGGAGCGCAGGGTCATGACCATGCGCGTGTTGCAGATCCAGCTGCGCTCGCTGACCGCCATGGATATCGTGGCCTACGGCGGTGCGGCGGCCGGCGTTGGTGTGGCTCTATGGCAGTATGCGCATACCACCGCAGCCGCCGCAGGAGCCAGCGCCGCCGGCTGGTCGCCGATCATGCTCGCCGCCCACCTGCCCGGCGCATTCGCCTACCTGGCCTACGGCCTGCAATACCTGATGCCGTTCGGTGCGGGCTTCCCGCTCACCCTCGCCGGACTGCTGCTGATTGTGCTGCTGTCCGCCGAATTCTTCATCCCCATGCGCCAACTCGGCTCCTACTTCCACGTGGCGATGAACGGTATGACCTCCACCAAACGTATCTTCGCCCTGCTGGACACCCCGAGCCCGCCCATGGCACTGCCACGCTGCCGGCCACCACTGGTACTGATGTCGGGACTGATACCGGTACCAAGGCCGGGACCGAGGCCGATGGCGGAATCACCGTCAGCTTCGACCACGTCGGCTATTCCTATGACAGCGCCGATTCCGGTGCCGCCGTTCAGCAAATGAATTCCGCGCCGGCACCTGCGCTCACCGGCCTCACCTTCACTGCCTACCCCGGTCAACTCACCGCCATCGTCGGCATCTCCGGTTCCGGCAAATCCACGGCTGCCGCGCTGCTTGCCGGCACGCTGACCGGATACCAAGGCTCGCTTACGCTGAACGACGTCAAGGTATCCGACCCGTCCGGAGAGACGCTCGCCCGAACCATCACCCTGATCGGTGCCAGTAGCCATTTGTTTGCCGGTACTCTGCGTGAGAACCTTCTGATGGCTTTGCCCGATGACGGCCAGAACGGTGACGTTGCGTCCGACGCCGCCAACCTGTCCGGTGGCCAGCTCCGGCTGCAGCGCCGGCCGAGATGAGCACGTTCCAGGTCATCAAGCGGCTACTCGGGGAGGCCAAGCCGCTGGCCGGGCTTATGGTCGCGGCTTCCACGGCCGGTACCATCGGCCACCTTGCCGCAACCTCCCTACCGGTGTTCGGCATCATCGCCGGATTCGCACTCGCCGGCAACCCCGTGACCACCACCATCGTCTACGCCATCGTGGCGGCCACGCTGAGCCCCTGGATGGTGTTGGCGCTGATCGCCGCCCTGCCCGCGAACCTCACCCAGACCTTCGCCTCCGCCCGTCGTCTGTTCAGTCTGATGGACGAAGCGCCGGGCGTGGTGGAAACTGGCACTGCGAACTCGGATTATGAGGGCATGCGCCTTGACCGCGTCACTTTCGCGTACCCGGGGGAAGAGAGCGAGGCGATTCTCGCCGACTTCTCGCTCGATGTGCCGCAGCACGGCATCCTCGGTATCCAAGGCCCATCCGGCAGGGGCAAGTCCACTATGCTGAAGCTGCTGATGCGCTATTGGGACCCGCAGCGTGGCCAAGTGACGCTGTCCGGCACGCCACTACCGCAAATCGATATGCATGCCCGCCGCCGTATTCAGGCCATGATGAGTCAGGAGACCCACCTGTTCGACGGCACGATTCGAGAGAATCTGCTTATCGCCTTGCCTGAATCGGAGATTCGCAATGGGGGAGCGGCCGGTGTTCTTGACGCCCGACTCCGCGAAGCCCTCGCCAAGGCATCCGTGCTTGACTTGATTGATTCGTTGCCGGATGGGCTCGACACCCAGGTGGGTGAGCTGGGCGACCGACTGTCTGAAGGCGAACGCCAGCGCATCGGATTGGCTCGCGTATTCCTGCGCAATGCCGACTTGGTGCTCTTTGACGAGCCGACCAGTCGTCTGGATGCCTTGAATGAAGCCATCATTCTGCGTTCCATTCATGAGCTGTCCAAGAGCGTGCAGAATGCGGATAAGGGGCAAGACGTGGCTGTAGTGCTGGTCTCTCGTCGTGAATCCGCCATGCGCGTTGCCGATGCGGTGCTGAATCTGTAAAGTCACACAGTCACAGGCCGCAATACTCTGCAATACAGGATTCCCGCCTTGCGCGTCGGTGCGTTTCGGCTGCGCAAGGCGGGAATCCTGTATTTCCTTATATATCAGCCTCTGATAAGGGCATCCAGAGAGTCGAGGGCCGCGTCGATGGCCTGAGCCTCGCGGTCGTCATCCGTCTCGGCGAAGGAATGTTCGCTGTAGGAATCCTCGTCGGCACTGGGCAGTAATACCCCGCGAGGCGTATCGGCACTGTGCGCGTGCTCAATAGAGGCCATATGTGCCGGCTGCACGGCATTTGTCTGCTTGCGGTTTCGATTCGCGTCATTCGCGGAATCAACGGCATCTGCGGCATCAACGCTATCCGTATCATTCGCACCACTGCGCGTAGTCGGCCGATTCGCCAGCGTGCATGGGTCGTCGGGCAACGAATCGGCCAAGGCCGCGACTGCTGCGCTGGCCGCTGCCTCGGCCGCCGCGCCGTCCAGCATCGCACCGGCCGCAGAGCCAGTCACGGAGCCATCCGCAGGGCCGCCCGTATACTCGCCGTCGTGCCGTCTACTGGATGACTTACCGACCAGAACAGCGCCCCTCGTACGCCGCACAAGCGACGGCACGTTCTCATCCGTCGTGACTTCCGAGACGGTCGCTGCCGTGTCTTCTTCTGCAGCCATATTCGCCGCTGCCTTGGCGGCTTCCTCGGCAGCGCGCTGCGCCGTCAGCCGTTCTGCCTCGGCCCTTTTGGCGGTCTCTATGGCGAAAATCTTCTGCTGTGCCGCAGTGCGAGCCCGCTCAGCCGCATCCATAATTCCTAATGCCTGCTGACGTTCGTTTTCAATACGACGCAGCGTGGCTTCCGCGTGGCGGATATTCGCATCAGCCGTGCTCAGCGAGTATTTTGCAGAGGCCAAATCGGTTTTCGGCTGCCATAGATGCTCGATTTCCTCCAGCGTGCGTCCCATTGTCTCCGGCACCAACGCCACGATGCCGAACAGGCAAATCAGATCCAGAAACGCGAAAATCGCGAACGATATGCCGCCGCCCAATCCATCGATCATCATCGGCGTGAATTGTGCGATGATCCAGTTGGCGAACAGCAGACACATCACACACAATCCGGTGGCGCGACCGCGCAGATACGTGGGGAAGAGCTCGGGAATCACAATCCAAGGAATCGGCCCCATCGAAAAGGCGAACGATATGGTGAACGCCATGACGAATATAAGCGTCAGCAGCGAATTGCCCATGAAATACGAGCCCGAAATGCATAGCGCGAACGCGCACATCATGCCGGTGCCTATTTCCATAAGACGTTTACGGCCGAACGTGTCGATCAGGTACATGCCTACCACGGTGGCCACCAGCTCCACGCCGCCTACGCTGGCGGCCGCGAGGAACTGAGTGTCCCCGCCGAACCCGAGATCCGAGAACATCACCGGCCCATAGTAGGAGATGGCGTTCATGCCGATGAACTGGTTGAACACGGCGAGAAAGATGCCGATGACGAGTGCCCGTCGCAGGCCTGGACGGAACAAATCATGGAATTCGTGCGACATCTCGGTTTCCAGTTTGACCGAGGCTTGGATGTCATCGGTGCGCAGGCGTGCGCGTTCGGTGCCGAGGATGTGCTCGAGCACCGCGAAACCTTCATCGGTTCTGCCTACCTGAATGAGGAATCGCGGGCTTTCCGGTGCCCTCCGCATAGCCAGCAGGAAAGCGGCGGCCGGAATCGCGCCTAATCCCAGCATCCAGCGCCATCCAATGGCGATATCCCAGTCGTTTGATCCGTAGGAGGCGATGATGTAGTTGATGACGTTAGTCAGGAAGAGGCCGCAAACCGCAAGCAACTGATAAGAGAAGGCGAGCAGACCACGGATGTTGGCCGGAGCCGATTCGGTGATATATGTGACGGCCAGCGCGGCGGTCAGGCCGATGCCGTAGCCGCCGGCCACGCGCGCCACGATAAGCGCTATGGGACCTATCGTCAGCGCACTCCATACAGCCGCAACGAGGAAGAACGCGCCGCCGATAATAAGGATACGTTTTCTGCCGAATCGGTCGGAAAGGAATCCGGCGGTGGCCGCTCCGATGACGGCACCGAGCATGATGGAGGAGATGACGAGGCCCTCCATGAGAGTACTGAGCCCATATCTGGCGCGCAGGAATTCGATGGCACCGGAGATAGAGACGGTGTCGTAGCCGTACAGTAATCCGGCAAGACCCGCACTCAAAGCCAGTCCGAATGTATATTTTCCTGATCCGCGGGTGCGTATGGCTGTCCCTAAAGGGTTGGGCTGCTTGGAAGCAGTCCGAAACAGTCCCGCCATGTGCTCTTCCTCTCAATACAGCTATGGGGGTGCCTATTCATACTAGCCGAACTGGCTCCGTCTGGCGCTGGTCCCGGCCCGTCACGCAAGACAATCCATCCTGGGATGTGAATCAGAGGAATTCGCCAGTCTTTCCGAATGCACTTTAAAGCAATTCGCCAGTTTGCAGTCAGCAAGGGTGTTATTGCCATGGTATAGAAAGACGGGAAATGCTCTCCTTGCCACTATTATCCTTTGATAATGTCCCATTTATGTCCTTGGCTTTTATTCTAAGCTGAGATAGTCCTCTACCACCTGTCATAGCTCGTGCGGTATAACATGAGGACTTGGTATTACACGTATTGCTTGATATGACTGTTATATCTGCTGCTGTGATATTGACGATAAGACTGCATTCTTTTATCGGATCAGCGTACTTGATCATATTGCTGGTGAATTCATCTATGCCCGTATGGACTATATCCAGCACTTTGGGATCGTAGCTGAGTGGCATAGTGCCCAGAAGTTGTGTGTTCACAGCAAAACCAAGTTCACGCATCTCTTCCTTGGCCTGTGTAAGATGTGCATCAAGCATTTCCTGCTCAGTCTCAGGGGCGGGAGACATTCTGGACTTAGGAAGCTCGACTCTATCGTGTGATTCATTGTCTGCGATGGTTTCGGAACCGAGTACATCGATTGTCGCCCGTATTTTTTCGAGCAGATCTTGAGATATGTCAAGTAGTTCAGAGATTTCGGCTTGGTACTGTTCAGATTGCGGTGGTTGCTCACACCAAGTCCGTATGTCGTGCTGCATGCGAAGTATCTGGTAGGCGAGTCGGTTGGTCACTTGGTCGTGGAGTGTTGCAGCAATTAACTCGCGGCGGCGACGTTCCTCGTTAATCTCCCTCTGACGATCCAGCTCATGGCGGATCTGCTGCATGCGCATGAGCCTAATGCGCCATTGCATGCCGACGCCGATACATGAAGCAGCGGGGAGCGCTACTACGGCAATCATGTCAAAAATAGGCGATGGACTCGCGCCGGACATTCCCAGCATAGCGTGGGAGACGACAGTTACGGATGATTGGACTATGCCTAAGCCGATGCCTAGTCCTGTATATCGAAATGAGACCAGCATTAGAGTGGCGGCAAATGAGAGGAACAACGCCCAAGATAATTCAGATAATGCGGGAACCATACAAATGCACGCCCAAAGCAGAGTTTGCATTATCGCCGCCACAAGTGGAAAACGTATGGAGATGATGGACAGAACCATCGCTACCACGCCAATCGCGAACGCAATCCATCCAATTACACCCGAGACAAGACTGGCGACCAGCAGTATACTTCCGTATCCGCATCCTGCCATGACCGCGATTGCGCGCATGTACATCCAACTGCTGGTACCTATTTCGTCGTTCTGATCCTGTGCAAGTCCATTCCGTTTGGTGTTTTCATGGTTCATAGCAGTCCGCGTTTCTCGCACATGATGATGGCGTGGATTCTGTTCCGTGCATGCAATTTGGCGACCGCACGTTTGACATACGTGCCGATGGTGAACTTGCTTAGGGACAAAGACCTCGCAATCTCCTCAGTTTCCAGTCCTTCGGAGTACATGCGCAGGATTTCAACCTCCCGTGCGGACAGTCGATCTCCGTTCATCCAACGCTTATCTGAAGCCTTAGTAAAGTCTGGAATAAGGTTGGAAGCAGTGTCTGGCACATCAGTGAAACGTGCTGATTCATCAGCAGCGCATTGCGTCGCCGAGCCCATCGATGCGCGTCGTACGGCGCTGGACAAGATGCGTAAGTCCGTTTTGGAGATCAACGCCTGAGCTCCGGCTTCGGCGGCTGCGCGAGCATAGCTTCCCAGCGAAAATGAGGTCATGCATACTACTCCGATGGGTAGCGAATGACGGCGTAAGGTCCTGCATACCATGGCACCGCTCGTGTTCTCCATGGACATATCGACCAATATCACTTGCGGACGCGTTCTCGGGGACAAGCAGTTGTCAATCGCATCGTCGCCTGAGATTGTCGTCCATAGGATGTGCAGCCAAGGCAGACTGCGCAGGATGCTCGACAATGCCGCCAACGTCAGCTGGTCGTTGTCCACAATGCCCAATGTCACTTTTCCTTCGCCTTGTTGGTTCATGTCTTGATGATATTGCGGATGGTCGCCAGCTTCCCACAATGTCACTTATGAAGTGACATCGGTGGATTGTCCCGGAAGAAGGCGATACCTTGAAGACGTTCCGGAAAGATTCCGGAACGGCGAACGCGGGTTCCGGTCAGTGTTGACGGAATTCATGGGTAACGGAACGATCGGATACGAGAATGGAGCACACCATGTCCGTTCAAACAGGAAAACAGTCCAAGCTGAAGATGATGGCGGTTGCATTGGTGACCTGCGCATCGATGACAATCATCCCTGTGGCATCCGCCTCTGCTGCTGAGGCCGACGTCATTGCGCCGACCACGGAAAGCGGAGAGTATGGGATTCGGCCCATGTGGCTCAACCCGGAGGGTAAGCATACGCAGTACCCTGCTCAGGGCGGTATCTGGGAATGGGGCTTCTGGAACGTCAAGATTCGTTCCTATTACACGCATGACACACGGACGCATGGCTCTTCGGTCTCGTTGAACGGGGATACCGTGCGCAGCATCGATACAGTCGCAAAGAAGCAGTCCATTGCAGAGAAATACGCTGTGAACTATTGGGGCAATAACGACGCCTACTACTATCGGGTGTCCTGAAAGGTAATGATGAACGGCCGATGGCATATGGCATTCCCGTGTGGTATCGGCCTCTCCTGATGATTGGAGTGTACCATGCATCGTCGCCTGTTCTTCATGGTATCCACGTTGGTATTTCTGCTCGCCACGTTATTGTCAGTCATGGCCAGCGACCTACATGACAGAGCTTTACCCCAAGGAATTCATCCTACAATCTCGATGACACTGGATTTTCAATCACCTAACGTGGATGACGCTCAAATGCTGCGAGAGCTTGCTGATATCGGAGAACAGCAACAACTCGGCATCGTCAAGGTTATGCCTGACCTTGACGGGGATGCATCCGCTCAAGTATTTGTCGCGCTAGATTCCACTGCAAGTGAAAGACTGCCCGAGGGAACTTCAGTCCGTCGATTTGGAAACATGCCGAGTTCTAAGGTGGCAGGACAGTCGCGTCTGTCGGCGGCCTCTGCGAGCGGTCAATACTATCTACTGCAAGGCAACCAGTCTGATAAAGCACTGCGCGATTGGACGGTACGCAATGGGGTAATGGTGGCGTGGGGTGCGGATTCGTTGCGTGATGACGTGCGCTTGCTAGCCTCACAGTCAAGTTTCGTGATGTCGATGGCCGCGGCTCTTGCCCTGATGGTGACGATGGTTCTGTATTGGATGGCATCTAAAGTTCGTTCAAGGGCGTTGCGGGTATTAGCTGGCGTCTCGGTATGGCGCATACAGAAAGACGACATGATGGGCATTCTGACCCCATCGCTGTGTGCGGCATGCCTAATCGACATCGTCTCAGTCACGGTGGTTGGTGCGGTTAGAGGCGCGGTGTTCATACCATACTTCTCTCGCATACTACTGGTACTTGAAGGGACCGTGTTGGCAGGACTGTTTGTGGCGATGCTGATTGTCGGCATGCTGTCATGGCCTTCAGCAACGATGATCATGCGTCGCGCATCCGGCAATATCGGACTACGCCGATCTGCTTTGGCAATGAAAGCGATGGTATTCGTAGCGGTGCTGGCGGTGACTGCGCCCGCAATGTCGGCGATAGCATCGGCTGATTCATCGGCCCGCGAGCAACGTGTATGGGAGCGTTTGTCTAATCAGGTCTCAATAGCGCTGTCGTATGAAAATAACCCCCAACTGGATGCGAAGGTCGCGAACGTGATGCGTGAAATAGAAGATGACGGGAGAGGAGCTCTCTCCTACACGTTCACGCCAGAAATGACCGGAACCCCAAGTGCTGAACCAGTAGCGTTAGTCACTCAGCAATGGCTCAATATGGTACAGGTCGACCCGGCTCACATGGAGCACTCAGTCCGCGTCACGTTCGATTACCTACCCGCGGAGGCGAAAGACATAGTTTCTCAGATACCAGCATGGAGTGCAGATTCCCAGACCAGTGTGAATATGCTCGAAAGAGCCTTGTATTATAGCGTTTCCGGCGATGCAATACCCGTGCTCAAAGGCGGCTCTGACACTATGCTTTTCCCGAAAAGGCTCACGCTCATAGTTCTCCCTGACTACTCGGGATTCTCCGACTCAGGATTTCTAGTGCCGGCGGCCACCACACGCAACATCGTGTTGACGGGTCTTCAGGATGTACGAGCAAGATTGCGACAAGCAGGGTTGTCAAGACAGGTCAAAGTGCGATACATCGCTGAAGAGCAGATTCTGCAGGCCCAGTTCTCTGCATATTTCGCTGGGCTGCAAGCCGCTGCATTTGTAATGCTTATTGTTGCGTTTGCCTTAACCGTTATGGTGCATGCGATGGTCCGCGCTGCGCTGCGCGCAAGACACGACTATCCGCTCATGCTCAACGGTAGCCCCGCAAGACGATTGGCGGAGTCCACGATACTTGTGGAGAGCAGTACGGCGTTAGTAGGAGGAATTATCTTCGCTGCAATAGCACTTCGCTCTACAGGCATCTCAGCTGCAGTAATGACCGGAGCGCTGGGTTTGCTGGCAATCTTCATTTCCGCACTTTCGCACATTCTGTCCGTACAGCGCATGTTTGTGGGCATCAATAATCGCACTCTTTAATCAACCGAGCCCAGCAGAAAGGACATGTTTATGACCACTATAGAATGCGACAACCTGACGGTACGCATTGCCGGGCGAACAATTTTCGAACACGTCGACCTACATATCTCCGAAGGTGGTATGGTCGCCCTCACTGGCCCCAGCGGATGCGGAAAGACCACGCTGTTGCACACACTCGGTCTTCTACAGGAAGCGGATGGTGGACGACTTATGATCGATCGCGAAAATGTCACGCACGCGACAGCCAGAAGACGTAGACGATTCTGGCATGACACGGCCTCGTTCATCCTTCAGGACTACGGCATTATGGACGAGGAAAGCGTGGCTTTCAATGTCTCCATGCAGCTTGGACCATTTGGACAACGTGCGGGAGGGGACCGCAAACAGATACGAGAGGCTCTCAGAGCTACTGGACTGGCAAAAAGAACTCAGGAACCCGCGTCTCATCTCAGTGGAGGAGAAAAACAACGTCTTGGAATTGCGCGCGCTATATACAAGAACGCGTCTGTAATTTTCGCAGATGAACCCACCGCTTCTCTCGATGCGCATAACAGGCAAATCGTTATTGATTTGTTGCGGCACCGAGCTGATCAAGGGGCAATTGTGGTTCTTGCCACGCATGATCCCATTTTAGTCTCTGCATGTGACCAAAACTACCAAGTAGGCAATCATAACTAATCATTGATTGCTATACCTCGTGAAGTGGAATAGTGAAAACGCAAGGAGGAATGATGGTCCAGATAAACGCTGACGGTATGACGAAGCGCAAATCGCTGGCTAGGCGGGTGCTGTTATACGCTATCATCGCATTTATAACGTCGGCGCTCATTGCGGCTGTCTTGATCATGATTGGTCTCATTCCGCTGAAAAGAAATGGCACAAGTTTGCCGTGCAACGATTTGGCATCCTACCAAACAACGAAGCAGATATATGTCGAGAGCAGCGCAGCCATTGACAAACTCAAATCAGTAGGGAAAAGCGTTAAAGTGAACATTAAACACGCCGATTGCCCCTCCCGGATACAGGACAAAGGATATGTCGAAATTACATATGGAAACGATATCGAACGTGACAAAATCATGAAGATTCTTAATGATGATGGTTTGGGAATATATACTGTGCTTGTTCGACAGTAATTTTTAGTGAGGATATGAAAAAGGAATACTGAAGAATCAGTCACTATGCGCGCCAATTGACTTTTGCCTTGATTGGTAGTGTTTTTTCGGTTATTCGCTGTTTGTGGTGAGTGGTGGTCAGGCGGTGGTGACGGCTTTGAGGTCGAGTTTGCCGTAGGTCAGGTAGATCATGGTGGCGAAGTAGTCCGTGTTGCGGAAGCCGCGGGCCCGTCTCTTCACGTTCCGGATGACGCTGTCGGCGTCCTCGAGGACGGCGTTGGTGTACGGGTGCTCGAAGTATGCGACGATCTCGGCGAAGTGGCGGCGGATCGGACGGGCCGCCTCGTTCTTGGGCCACAGGCGTTCTGGTCCCAGCACGTCAACAGCTTTGCCGAGGTGCTGCTGCCACGCCACATGGGCGGCGACAGCATGGTCAACCCGCCCCAGCGGTTGGGTTACAAACGGTTCGGCAACGACATGCTGCTCGACTTCTACAAGGCCGAACGCGACGCCATCGAAGCAATCTGCCCCGGCAAGCCGTGGTACATGATGGAGCACTCCACCTCCGCCGTACAATGGAAGCCGTTGAACACGCGCAAGCGCGCCGGTGAACTTTGGGAGCTCGACGGCGTCCCCGCCATCACCAGTCACCCCCCCCACGGCCAAGGCGCCGCCATCTACGTGGGCTGCGACCTTGGCCGCCACGACATCACCCACTTGCTCACAGAACTCAACACAACAGCCCCCTCCGACGAAAGGGCTCCCGACCAAAGGCCGGGTGGGGGAGAGATCAACGCCGCAACCACGACCGCAGCAGCCACGACTCATGACCCCCCGCATCCTGCACACCATCCGCCAATCCTCAGACGGCACCATCCGCTTCGGTTTCTCTCTGAACCGTTCGAAGCAGCCCGTTGCCGTCAACGGCATTGAGTAAGAGCCAATCATCGCCTGCCGGTGCGAACCCGGTCTAGACGATTTCATTGCCGGGAACGCCGGCCCCACCGGCTACGAGCTGGTCCGCAACGCCATTCTCATCACCAAAACCACGCTCTAGATGAGTGTCCAACCGGCTATCGCCGTTTCAAGGGGCTGATACACCGGTTGGGCAAATGTCTATCGCCGTTTCAAGGGGCTGTTGCCAAAGTAGACGCGGCCCCAAAATGGCTTAATGGCGTTGAAGCAAAGCCGTTTATACTTCCTCTTTCGCGGATGAAGAGCCCCTTGAAACGGAGGTAGATGTCCGGAAAGCCTCAGATCAGCCCCTTGAAGGCCGGATATGGCTCGAAAATGGTGCCATGTGGTCCTAAAATAGGTGAGTCGATGGTCTTTCAGAGATGAAAACGAGGTATGCACAGTGGGGAAAGCCGAATCGAACACAAGTCGTACGGTCGGCGCGGTCAAGGCTGCTTCCACTGCATCCCCTGCCTCCGCCAAGCGTCGAGTCACCCTGCGCGATGTGGCTCAAACCGCTGGAGTGTCTCTCAAAACCGCTTCAAACGTCATTAACGGTTCCGGCCGCATGACCGATGAAACCCGTGCAAAGGTCGAAGCAGTCATTAAGGACCTCGGCTACCGCGTCAATGTGGCCGCCCGCAACCTGAATCGCGACCACACCGGTTTTATTACTCTTGCGGTGCCATCGCTCACTCCGCCGTATCTCGCTGAACTGGCCAATCGCACCATTGACGCCGCCCGTCAGCGCGACTACTCCGTATACGTCACCACGTATGCAGAGGGCTCGGCCAAAGGAGCGCGTGACCTGCTCAAGAACTTCAACTCCACTGTGTCAGACGGCATGATTCTCTCCATGAGCGAGGTGGAGGATATTTCGCCCGAAGACCTGAAGGTTGATTTCCCGCTGGTTATTGTCGGTGCCCGAACCACATGGGGTGTTGCCGACCACGTGACTCCGGACGATGTTGCCGCCGCAGCAACAGCGTCAGGCTACCTATATGATCGAGGTTCTTCTCGCCTCGCTGTAGTGGGCGCACGAGGCGACTATGACGCGGCTGCTTTGTTGCAGGCTGTGGAAGGCAACGCACAACTGCGTTTGCGTGGTGTCATTGAAGAAACGCGCCGCCGTGGGCTTGAGCTGGATCCTCATCTGATTGGTAATACCGCTCAGGATTGGACCATCGGCGCTGGCGCTCGTGTGACTCAGCGACTGATTGATTCCGGCGTGCCGTTCGACGGCGTGGTTGCCTTTAATGATCAGCTGGCCATTGGCGCATTGACCGCACTACGCACTGCCGGCTATGAGGTTCCCGCGCAGGTGCAGGTCATCGGCTTCGACAACAACGAGGAAGCCCCATACCTGCAAATTCCGCTTACCACCATGGATTCCAGGCTCGACTGGACCGCGCCCACCGCCGTGGACCGCATCCTCGGCCGTATCGCTGGAGACATTTCCAAGCCCGAACTGCTCACCGCCGAATCGCAAGTAATCGCCCGCGCCTCCACGCGCTAAACAACATTGTCGTAATGCTGGTGCTGTTGCACGAAGTCGTTGTTGTATAAATGTCCCATGGGGCGGTGATTTCCTCATGGGGCGGTAGCTGAGAATGGCTCTATTCTGCGGAAGATAAAATTTTACCGACCGCCCCATGGGCAAGTTACCGCCCCATGGGATTTTCACCGCCTCATGGATGTACGGGTCAAGGCGGCCGAATTGCCTCGTGCCGCCCATTACCATGTTTGGTAGGCTCCGATGGTCGGGGCCGGGTCGCCGGTTCGGTATGACTTTCCTGCCCTGTCGTTGATGATCCGGGGGTGTTGTCGCCGGGAACGGGGACGCCCGATGACCGCTGATAGG